>QFCE01000506.1_pt1 | contig 125221 bp, 100 predicted proteins | sample 5346091 | NCBI WGS metagenome assembly QFCE01 (sample SAMN09062252, study PRJNA434731) | Human gut metagenome, whole genome shotgun sequencing project. | isolation source: stool timepoint A chromium assembly | host: Homo sapiens | collected 2015
GATTACTGTGGATGAAATGATTCAGCAGATGAACGATATTTCCGCGAAAAACGAGTAATCAGGCGGCGAAAAACAGCATAATGGAAGAAGTCCGGGCCAGCCTGAGCAAAGCGGAGGGCTGGCCCGCTTGTGTATCGAAGGCTTTCCTCCGGCTGGAAACTGCTTTCTCCGGAAAATAGATCTTACAGAAAGGAGATAAAATCCTTGAAACAAAAAAATCGCCTTAACTATGTGGTATTTATCGCTCCCACCATGGTGCTGTTTCTTCTGGTGTTTGCCGTGCCGGTCGTGGTGCTGGTAGGCTCCTCTTTCTGCAATTGGCGCACCGGTGACCCCATTACCTTCAATGGGATAGGAAACTACATAGAGCTTATCTTTCATGACAATTCTTTTCGCCAGGGCTTTTTAAACAATGTGGTCTGGATCCTCCTTCAGGGAACCATCCACGTGGCTATCGGCGTGCTGTTCGCCCTGATCCTTGCCAGAAGGCCCTTTTACTGGAAATTCGCCCGCACCGCTTATATGATCCCCAGCATCATTTCCAGCGCCGCTATGGGGATGCTGTTCGTGTGTATTTTCAATCCGGAATTCGGTATGATTAACAGCATTGTGCGGATGTTCCTGCCCGACTATGACCATAATTGGTTTATGAGCTACGATACCGCGTTTTTAACGGTTACGCTGACCTGGATGCCGTACGCGGCCATCACTACCTTGCTGGTGCTTACCGAGATTATTTCCATAGACCGGTCCATTATTGAGGCCGCCACAGTGGACGGCGCCAGCAGCTTCCAGCTGAATACACGGATTATCCTTCCCCTGCTGAAAAATATCATTGGCACCAGCGTAATTTTAGAAGCCTCTAATATGCTGAAAAAGCTGGATATCATCATGCTGACTACACGGGGAGGACCGGGGGATACCACCATGAACCTGCCTATGTACGTTTACCGGACCGCCATGACGGAGAATAATTTCGGCATGGCCAACGCGGCGGGCGTGACGCTGATCCTGCTTGGCTGCGTTACCGTGATGATTATCAACCGAATCTTTAGCGTAGGGAGGGAGAACCGGTGAGCAGAAAGCCCTCGAAACGAATGGATGAAACAGGGAGCCAGCGCTTTTTCCGAATCCTGCGCGGTATCCTGTCCTATCTGTTCGTGATTATCATATTGATCGTATCCCTTGTGCCCATTGTGTGGGTATTTATGTCCTCCTTTAAAAGCAACACCGAGATTTTAAACAGCGCCCTGTCGCTTCCCACTGTTTGGAGCCTGAAAAATTATGTCACGGCCTTTGAGATGGTGCCGATCGCCACCTTTTACGGCAACAGCGCTGTTGTGGCGGTGGTGGCGACCCTGCTGAACGTCCTTGTGCTGTCCATGTCGTCCTATGTTCTCGCGCGGTTCCGCTTTAAGGGCAGCCGGAAGCTGAAGAGCCTTTTCGGCCTGGCGTTGCTCATTCCCTCGGCGGCGCTGCTTCAGCCTCTTTACTTAACTATGAAAACCCTCGGCTTTTACGACCAGCTTTTAGGGCTGATCATCTGCTACGCCGCCTTCAGCCTGCCGGTTTCCATGTACATCCTTACAAGCTATTACCTGACCATTCCCCTGGAGCTGGAGGAAGCCGCCTACATTGACGGCGCCGGCTTCTATTACACCTTCTGGCGGGTCATCTTCCCCTTGGCGAAGCCCGCCATGGCCACCTGCGGGGTGCTGGCGTTTTTAGGCGCGTGGAACGAGTTCCAGATCGCGATGACCCTGACCTCCAGCACGGAAAAAAGAACGCTTCCCATCGCCCTTTTGTATTTTAAAAGCCAGTTCGCCAGCGACTACGGAGCCATGTTCGCGGCTACTATGGTAGTGATTATCCCCAGCATCGTGGTGTTTATCCTGCTGCAAAAGCAGGTGACCGAGGGCTTGGTCAGCGGGGCGGTCAAGGGATGAGCAGGATAGATCCGCTTAACGTTAAACGACAGGAAGGGACTTATTTATGAAGAAAAACGCAAACCGTGTGATAGATTTTCGCTATGCGCCCGATATCAATCAGACCTGCATTGGGTTCGCAGACGATTATTATAAAACCATCGTCCGGGAGGACGGCAGCCTGAACTATCTTTGGGAGGGAGACCGGAACCAGTTTGTGGACGGCACCATCCCCGCCTGTGAAAAACGGGTGCTGAACCTACAGGAGGGAAACCTGGGCTTTAAATACCGCTATCTCCCGCGGTTTTACCACCGGGATACGCTGACAGAAAAGCGCCAGGATTTCGGCGATCCCCGGGCTGCGGTCGTAATCACCAGGGAAGAATATCAGGGCACGTCGTTTCAATGGACGACATTCGCCCACAGAGACAAAAACGGCGCCCGAATGGATATTATCCTGTTCCGCATGGAGGCGAAGTCCGGCTTTGGGCATGCGAAAAGCAGCGTTTACCTCCAGGAGCTCGGCGAGGCGTCCGACCCGCCCGAAACTGTGCGGCCGATATCCTCAGCCTATGCCCTGCCGGTAGGAACGCCCCGGATTCCCGCGCCGATCGCCCTGTACACGCCGATCTACCGCGGTAAAAGCCCCCTGGAAAAGCTGGTGCTTCAGGAGGGAGACGTCTGGGAGGGCGCCTTTGGGCTTGTCTACCACGGCACTGTGGACCCTGAGGCGTTTACCCTGGAGTACGCTGAAAAAGCGCTGGAAGCCGTCGGTGAGTATTGGCGGGAGATCCGCCCGTTCCGGAACGCCTTTCACATTCCTGATCCGCAGATCCAAGGGATGCTGGATGCGTGCGGCCGGAATATTTTGCAGGCCCGGGAAATTGTCGAGGATATTTGTGAGTTCCATGTGGGCCCTACCATTTACCGGGGCTTATGGGTGGTAGACGGCTATTATTTCGGAGAATGCGCCTACATGATGGGCCGGGACGAGGAGGGCTTTCAATGCCTGCAGGCAGTGCTTAAAAGGGTGAAGCCGGACGGCTCCATCCGGATTCTTCCGGATCATCACAAGGAGACAGCGGTGGCTCTTTCCACCATTGTAAGGCAGTGCGAGCTGCGAAACGACGATGACAGGCTCCGCGAAATGTGGCCGGTGATGCTCAGGGGCATGGAGCACCTCCGCCGCATGAGGGATGATTCCTTCAAGCTGGGGAAGGACTATCCGGCCTATGGATTGTTCCAGCCCTCCTTTGGAGACGGCGGCATTTACGGCCCGGAGCCGGAATATACCACGCCGATGAACGTGATTCTGGGCTTAAGCGACGCTTACCGGGCAGGAAAGCGGCTGAAGCTTCCCCGTTATGAGGAATTCGGCGTGTTCGCCCAGGAGCTGATGGCCCGTATGCGGGAGTGCATCGAAAGAGACCGGGGGACGACGCCGGAGGGGATTCCCTATGTGCCGCTGAGTATGGCGGAAAACGAGTCCTATAAGCCCCAGACCGGATGCGCGACCATCGCCAGAGTGGCGTTCCATGGGGAATTTGAACCGGACGACAGGATCGTTACAGACCTGCTGCGGCTGATCGACGCCTGCGACGACCGGGAAGGAATCCCCGAGTGCACCGGATGGCGGTCCGACCAATCTATTTATACCTATTCCAGCGTCCGCTTCGCCCAGCTCCTCTTGCAGGCCGGACAAAGGGAAAAGGCGGCGGATTATCTCTACGCCTTTGCCAATCACGCTTCAGCAAGCCGGGTGTGGCGCGAGGAGCAGCCGGTCAGGGAAACCCACAGCGCGGAAATCTGCGGCGATATGCCCCACAACTGGGCCTCTGTGGAATTTATCCGCCTGGTGCGTAATTTGGTGGTTTTGGAAACCTTTACCGGCGTGGAGCTGCTGCCCGGACTGCCGGAGGAATGGCTGCCAAGGGCTGGAGACAGTCTGGTTTTGGAAAAAACGCCTACCCGGTTCGGCAAGCTTTCCTTGGAGCTTTCTGTGAGAGGGAAAGGCGGTTGCCTGCTGTCTGTTGCCAGGGAGGACGGCAACCAGCAGCCTCAATACCTGAGACTGCACTGGGCTGGAAAAGCTGTTCTTGACGGCGAAGAACTGGAGAAATCCAATGGAAAATACCTGCTTCCCCTGGAGGAAAAGCAGGTCTGCATAGAGTTATTTTAGAGCGGAAAGAGGAGGCATTCAGCAATGATTGTGGAACGAAAACCCCGGATCGGGCTGCTGCTGATCGGCTCTCCCCGGTTCAAACCGCTGGGAGGGGGAACCGCCCACGGAACCTATGAGGCGCGTAAGCTTCGGGAGGAAAAGGAAATCATCGGCGAATTTCAGAAAATCGGTGAAATCGTCACGCCGGGAATCGTTTATGAGCGGGAGGACGTAACAAAAGCCATCGACCTGTTTTTCACCCGAAAGGTAGACTGCGTGGCGGCGGCCTACCTGTCCTGGGCGGAGGATTTCGCCTGGATCCGCTTTTTGCGGGATATGCCGCCGGTGCCCCTGTTTTTTACCAGCATCATCCGGGACCGGGTAGAGATCACAGACACCAACGACGAGGATGAGTTTGTGGAATTCCTGTCTGCGGGCAGCCTGGTGGGCGTGCAGGAGGCCTCCGGGGATTTGCAGCGGTTTCACCGTCCCATGACCCACACCTTCATCGGCACGATGGAGCAGGTAAAAAAGGAATTAGGCGTTTTTGCCCAGGCCGCCCTGTGCCGCTCTCAGCTGAGAAGCAGCACCCTGGGCCTGCTGGCTTCCTATAATGAGGCCATGTGGTCCACTTATGTAGACCCCTACCATGTGTTTATGAAGGCGGGGCCGGAGCTTCGGTTCCTGTCGGTGGCGCAGCTGACGGAAAAAATCGGCTCGGTGCCTAAGGGCGCCGTTGAGGAGGCTGTCCGCGGAATCGAGGAAAGGTTCCGGATCAGCGCCAATGTGGACAGGGAAAAGCTGGCGGCCTCGGTGCGGGCGTCCATCGCCCTGGAGGAGCTGTCCGGCGATTACGGCATAGACCTGACGGTGCTCAACGATATCGATCCGGTGCTGCTGGGGTCGGTAGGCCTGCGCCCGGGCTTTTGCCCCACCAGAGGGGATTCCCGGCTGACGGTGGTGCCGGAAGGGGATATCGGCGGCGGGCTCGCGGTTTATATCCTGAAGCTCCTCAGCGGCCGACGGGCCAATTTTATCGAGCCGTTTTATATTATTCACCAGCGGAACCGATTCGCGGCAGGCCATGCCGGGCCGAATGATTATACCCAATGTCCCGGAAACGTGGTGGTGGCCAGGGATGAGCGGTTCGCGAAAACCGAATACCGTTATGCGGGGGCGCCCTTTGCCTGGTATGTTTTTCCCCAGGGGGAGAAAACCATGCTGCATATGTCGGAAAAGGACGGCGTTCTTAAAATGGTATGCACGGTGGTGGAGGCTGCGCCTACCAAGCATTACCTGGCGAGCTATTCCCATTCCGAGTTCCGCCACCAAACCTTGTCCCCGCAGGAACTGTTTCAGCGGCTTGTCTCGATCGGCGTGACGCAGCATTACGCCATCGTGGATGGCGACTGGACAAAGGAGCTGGAGGAATTGGCTCGGCTGATGGGCTTTGACTTTTATAAAATTTAATGCCCAGAGCGCTGAAACGCCCTGGGAACCCCTAAAAAACCTGGATAGATAAGGAGAAAATACAATGAGCTTTATGTTTAATCCATACCCCTACGACGACCCGAACGCGTTTAACGTGCTGGACCCTTCGGGCCTGCCGTTGTCAGAGCTTGTAGAGGGCAGCGGGGCGTCTGCGGCGGCGGAAGCGGCAAAAGCCGCCGGGGCCTTGAAAAGAGCCGAAGGCTGGGTGATTGCCGTAGACGGCTACAGCACCGCCCCCTTGGATACCTTCCGCAATCTGCTGGAGCAGCAGCTCGCTCTGCTGGGGATTCCGGTAACGGTTATGGCCGTTGAAGAGCTGTGGCAGGAGGAAGAGACTCTTTCCGAGCGGCTGGCGGCTGAAAATCTTCAGGAGGATTTGGAAAAGGATCCGGTGCTCCTATACGGAAAGCTGTTCTCAGGCAGTTATGAGGATCTGTGGGACCTGAAAAAGCTGGCGGCGGCAAAGGCTGCTTTGGCTTCTTTCCGGGAGGCCGGCAGCGGCGTGCTGATCCTTTGGGGATATGGGGCGCTGTGCGATACGCTGCGGCCCCTATGCGACCAGAAGATCTATCTGGATACTACCCCCATGAGGGCTATGCTGCGCCTCAAGCGCGGAGAATACCGGAATATCGGTACTAAAAAAGCGCTGGCGTTTAAAAGAATGGCTCGGCGCTGCTACTATGTGGATTTCGAGGTGGCGGCGAAGCTGCGCTTCACCCTGCTGCACGAAAAACAGCTGGACAGCTATGTAATCGCCAACGACGCCCTTTCCATGTCGCTGCTTCCCGCCTCCCTGCTGGAGGGTATTTTCGCCAGGGCGATGGAATACCCGCTGCGGTGCAAGCCGGTGTACCTGGAGGGAGTATGGGGAGGCTATTATATCCAGCGCCTGCGGGGGCTTCCCAGAGAGATGAAGAACTGCGCCTGGGTGTTTGACATGATTCCGATGGAGGTCAGCGTGGTTTTCGAGCTGAATGGAAGAAAGCTGGAATTTCCCTTCTATACGCTGGTTCAGAGCCAGGGGCCAAAGCTGATGGGAAAGCGGAGCGTCGATGCCTTCGGATACTATTTCCCGGTGCGGTTCAATTACGACGATACTTACCATTCCAACGGCAATATGTCCATACAGTGCCATCCCGGTGAAAAGTATGTAACGGAAAACAACGGGGAACTGGGACGGCAGGACGAAAGCTACTATATTGTGGAAACCGGACAGGGAGCCAGGACATATTTAGGCTTCCAAAAGGATGCGGACGTAGAGGAATTTATTGCGGAGGCGCGCCGTTCGGAAAAAGACGGCCAGCCGGTGGATTATCAGAAATATGTTTACAGCATCGAGTCAAAGCCCGGTACGCAGGTAATGATCCCGGCGGGAACCATCCATGCCTCCGGCCAGAACCAGCTGATTTTGGAGATCGGAAGCTTGACGGTGGGCTCCTATACCTATAAAATGTACGATTACGTCCGCAAGGATTTGGATGGAAACCCACGCCCCATTCATACCTATCATGGAGATCAGGTGCTGGATCGCAGCCGTACGGCGGACTGGGTAGACCAGAACCTGGTTAACGGCGGCAGGCGCACGCTGCGGAAGGGAAAGGACTGGGAAGAATTTGTGGTGGGAGAGCATGAGCTTCTTTATTTCTCCCTTCGCAATGAGCGCTTTGTTACCGCCATTGAGGATGATACGGCGGGAGATTTTCACGTGCTGACCCTGGTGGACGGCGAACAGGTGCTGGTCCGTTCCAAAACGAACCCGGAACGCTGTTTCCTACAAAACTATCTGGATATCGTGATTGTCCCGGCGGATTTCGGCCCCTATGAGATTATCAACCAAAAGGCGGGAACCGTCTGCGTTGAGCATAAGACCATGCTCAAGCCTGCCGGCGCCGGAGCATGAAGAGGAGAACCGTGATGACGGAGCAAGACGGGCTGATTTTAGCCATTGATGCGGGCGGCACCTTTTTTAAATCCGGGCTGGTCAGTGCCGATGGGAAAATTCTGGAGCATACCCGTGTTTCCTGCCCGGTGGACAGCGCAGGCCAGGCGTCCTCGGTGCGTTCAGCCTACCATATCCTCATAGCCAGACAGCTGGAAAACGCCCGCGCAATTGGGCGGGCCATTAAGGCTGTGGGAGTGGATACGCCGGGCCCGTTCGACTATCAGGAGGGAAAAAGCCTCATGCGGCATAAATTCCCAGCTCTGTATGGGATCCCTCTCCGTCCATGGATTCAGGAGGCGGCGGGAGACCTTCCCGTCCGCTTTCTGCATGATTCCACCGCGTTCCTTTTGGGAGAATACTGGAAAGGCGGACTTCAAGGGGAGGGCAACGCCGCGGGGGTGATGCTGGGCACAGGCCTGGGCTTTGCGTATATGCGAAACGGAGAGGTACAGCTGAACCCTCAGGGCGGCCCCGGTTTTTCCCTTTATACCGTCCCCTACCGCAAGGGCGCGGCCGAGGACTATGTATCCCGCCGGGGCATTATCAGCCGGTATCTGGAAAGAACGCCAATGGCGGGCAGCGGCATTGATGTGGCGGATATTTCCCGGCTCGCCCGGGAAGGCAGTGAGCCCGCCCGGGTTACCATGCGGGAAACCGGCAGAATGCTGGGAGAGATCCTGTTCCCGGTTTTAAAGGAAAAGGGGTGCCGCAGGCTTACAATCGGAGGGCAGATATCTAAAGCGTACCCGCTGTTTGGCCGGGACCTGGAGCAAACCCTGGCGGATCTTCAGCTTGATGGTATTTCACCGGCCGCAAACCCTGACGACGCTCATTTGCTTGGCTGCGCTTATGTGCTTGCGGACGGGAGCGGAGAAGCGCGCGAGGCGGCCTCCGGGGCTTGACGGCCCGGCCGGCTCCGCGGAAATCCATCCTCATGAAAAGAACAAAATAAGGCGCGTTTTTTCGGCAGAACGGCCCCCGGCAAAGATTATTCTTGCCGGGGGCCGTTGGCTGTCAAAATTTTTGACACGGATTATTTTCCAAAGAGTATGCCGCTTTTCTGATGTCCGCTTCGGTGCTGCGGCGGAAAGCGCCGACAGCCTTGCAGCGCCCTTTCCCTTCGGGAATTGGGCCGTTTTGAGTCAGAGCCTGGTTTCCTTTAGGATGCGGCCTGTCCAATGCTCTGAGCCGTTAGTCCCTCGGAATGAAAGCAGCCCGGATAAACGCTTGGCTGCCCATCCAAGATCAGAACGAAAGCTGAGAAGAGGCGATGGAAAAGACCCCTTAAAGCGGATGCCCGCCGAGGGATTCCAACTGCTTGCGGTACGCCGAGGGGCTGACGCCTGTCACTTGGGTAAACAGGTGGGTAAAATAGGTGGGCTCTTCGATCCCCACCGCTCTGGCAACCTCGAAGACCCGGTTGCGCGGATCCTTCAGGAGCCTTTTCGCTACCTCGATCCGGCGGTTGTTGATAGCTGAAATTAAGGAAACACCGGTTTCCTTTCGGTAAAGCCGGCTTAAATGGCCGCAGCTCACCAAAAAGGTATCCGCGATGGTCTGAAGGCTGATGTTCTGATTATAATTTTTATGGATATAGCTGTTTACCTGGCGGATCAGGCTGCTTTGAGTTCCGGAAAAATTTTCCCGCAGCCGCAGATAAAGGGCAAGATATTTCCGCAGGGACTCATAGATGCCGAAAAAGGTTTTAGAGGTTTCGACGGTGGTATAAAAGCTTTCATCCGCCTTTTGCATTTCCCATTCGTCCATCATGTCCATCTGCTTGACATCCGCGGTCAGTACGGTATAAACCGACAGCATATTTTTCTTAAAGATATGAAACGGCTCACCGCTTTTGATAAACGAGGCGCAATAGTCCTCCAGCATCCCTAAAATGGTTTCAGGGCTATCCGACCGCAAGGCTTCCGACAGGCTTTCTATCAGCTGCTGAATGGATGGAAGGACAGGCGAATCCGTGCCGTCTGTAATTTTGGGGTCAAAGCAGTTTACCCTGTTGCGGGAGTAAAACACGTTATTAAGCGCTAAAATGGATTGCTGATAGGCGGCCTCTAAATCCTGCAGGCGCAGGTGCTCCCGGCTGACTCCGGCAAACGCGTCGGCCTTTAGATACTCCTCCACAATATGAATCGTGTCATGCAAGGCATTCACTAAGCCGCCGGCCGTGTGCCTGGATTTATCCAGGAAGATAATTCCGCAGCACTGGCGGCTGGATAAGCCGATCATCACCGTGTCGTAATCCATCAGGGCGGTTCTGATAATATGAGGCTCAGCCATAGAAGCCGGACCGGAGGACGGGACAGCCTGCGGACTATCGGTGACCTCAAAGGTCACGACGCAATAGGGCTCCTCATCCTTAAGATTGTCATAAGCGCGGGGCCCCGTGCCAAGCGCCACGCTCCGCAGCAGGCTCTCCAGATGATAGCGCCGGTTCTGACGGCTCAGCTTTTCGGCGTCCAGCCTCTTTTTCTGCTCCTCCTGCTTTTGGGCGAGAAGAGCCTTGGCTTTCTCCACGGCCCGGGGCAGCCCCTCTGAGATGTCGCTTTTCAGCACAAAATCTGTTACAGAATATTCGATAGCGGTTTTGGCGTAGGAAAAATCCGCATACGCCGTCAGAAAAATCACTTGGACTGGAATCTGGTTCTGCGATACATAGCGGGCGATGTCCAGGCCGTCGGCACCGGCCATTCGGATATCGGATATGATGATATCCACCCCGGAGGGGGACTGCTCCAAAAAGCGGATGACCTCCTGGCCGTTGGCGCACCGCTCGACAATCGAGCAATCCAGCCTTTCCCAATCCACTAAAAATTCGATTCCCTGGCGGATAATTTCCTCATCATCTGCGATCAGAACTCGATAAGCCATGATTTCCTCCTTTATCTACAGGCAGAATAACAACGGCCCGGCAGCCCCGGCCGGGTGCGGAATCTATGGTGACCCCATATGCGCCGCCGTAAATCAAGCGGATGCGTTCCTGAAGATTCTGCAGCGCGATATGGTTGGAATGGCTCGGAGGGGCGGATCCGTCAGGTGCTTCGGCAGGATCGAAGCCCACGCCGTTATCGGTGACGGTGATCCGCAGAGCGTCCTCTTTGAGCTCCATCGCGATATCAATATGGCCGGTAGCGGATAAGGGCTCGATTCCATGAACCACAGCGTTTTCTACCAGCGGCTGGATACAGAGCCGTGGGATCAGGAGAGTCAGAATTTCCGGCGATCCCGTAGAGACGGCGTATTCCAGCTTGCTTCCATAGCGGACCTTTTGGATGTACAAATAAGCGTTGATGTATTCCAGCTCCTGAGCGACGGTGATTTTAATATCATTTTTTGTATGAAGACTGGCCTGCAGCAGCCTTGTCAGAGCCTGGACCATTTCAAACAGAAGATCGTCTCCGGACATTTTAGCCCGGGTGCTGATGGTAAACAGGGTGTTGAATAAGAAATGAGGATTCATCTGGGACTGCAGAAACTCGATATCCATTTGCTGAATTAAGAGCTGCTTTTTATAGCCGTCCTCCACCAGAAAGTTGATGCGCTCCGTCATCTGGTTAAAGGTGTTGCTGATATGGTTTAAATCCGCGTCACGGTAGGGCGGAAGCTTAACGGTAAGATCGCCCTTTCCAAATTTCTGAAGCCCCTCTGTAAAGTCATGGGTAAAAGCGGTCATACGGAGCGAAAGCAAAACGATCAGCGCCATAATAATCAAAGACACGACTACAGAAAGGAAGAGATAATCCCGCATGGCCTCATAAAGGGAGCGTACAAACAGCTCCTCCGGCATCATAACGGCCAGGAAAAAATCCTTGTCGTTCAGCCATTGGGAAAAATAGAGGTGCTTTGTGCCGTCAAAGTCCAAATGAGTGATTTTCCCCTGGGTATAGTTTCCGTCAATGCCGTCAGGAAGGGGCGCGCCCTCGTTTTCCTGCTGGTTGGAAAGTATCACGGTTCCCTTTTGATCCGCCAAATACACCACTGAGTTTTCATAATCCGTAATCGACTGGCACTTCGCCAGAAGCCCCTCCCGATTGATGGTGATGATCAGATAAACAGAACGGCTGGATTGGTCCAGGGAGGAAATCCGGTAGGCAAAATGCAGGAACGGATCATTGAGAGTAGAAGAAAAAATCTGCGGGTTTGCGCTGGATTTTTGCTGTATGGTGCGGTACACCTGCCGGACAGAGGGAGAGTCCTTGAGATCCAGGCTTCCGTTCCGGGAAAAAAAGGCGATATTGTGTTCATCCAGGTAAAAGTTGACGGATTCGATTAACCCCTCCTCTAAAATGGAGTTAAAGAGCATTTGATTGGAGATTTCCCGTTCGATGCTTTGGCGCAGGAGGACCTTGCCGCTCTCATCCATTTCCGCCAGGTTTGCGCCCTCTCTTAGAAACTGGCGTACATTACTGCCTAAAATAATATTTTTCGCAGTTTTATCGATGGCGGAAAGGGAGGAGGAGATGTTATCCTCCACGGCCAGCTGTAGGGATTCCAAATTGTTATATACGATATCCTCGTTAATTTTTTTTACGGAAAAGAAAAAGGCGAGAGAGGAAACCACGATAGAGAAAAAACTGATACAGCAGATGATAAGCGCAAGCTTTGCGCGCAGAGAGATGCGGCGAACCAGCAAATTCCTCAGTCCTTTCACCAGCCGCCTAACGACAGCGCGGCCTTGAGGACGGCTGAGACGTTCTGGCTGAAAAATTGGAATACAGTAAGGGGCGGAGGCGGCTCTGCCCAAACAGGCCGGAGCTCAGGTCAAACCATACCTATTCAAAGACGCGAGAAAATCCAAGAATATTTAGGGAGGTATTTAAAATGAAATTAAAACAGCTCGCTTTGCGGTCTGGACGGTGGGAAGCGGCCGTCGCGCCTGATTTTGGAGCTAATTTAACCAAGCTTGCTTATGACGGGTTTCCCATTTTGCGGTCGCCCGAACGGGAGGAGGAGCTTCTGTCAAAGAGCCGCTATGTCTATGGAAATCCCCTGCTGCTGCCGCCCAACCGGACAAAAGACGGAAGCTTCTGCTTTGAAGGCCGGAGCTACAGCCTTCCGGTAAACGAGCCGGAACGGAGCAACCATCTGCACGGCCTGTTCACAGACGCGCCGTTTCGTGTCGTGAAGCATACGGCTTCGGAGCTGATATGCTCCTATCGGAATAGGGGAGAGAGATTTCCTTTTTGTTTTACCATTGCTTTCTATTATACCATATCGGAAAGCGGACTGCTGGTAAAAATTGATATCCGCAACGACGGAGCGGAGCCCATGCCGCTGGCGATGGGCTTTCACACAACGTTTACAGAGCCTGACCGCTTTTCCGTGCCGTTAGGAAAGCGCTGGGAGCGGGATAAACGTTACCTGCCGACCGGAAGGCTGATGGAGCTTAACGGCAAAGAAAAGCAGATAACACAGGGCTGCCGGCCGGATGGCGCCCCTCTCACGGGATATTTCACCGCGGCCGGCCACAGGGTGGTAATCGGGGACTATCAAATGGTAACCTCCGGGCAGTTTGACCAGTGGGTTTTGTTCAACGGGGGAGGCGGTCAGGGCTACCTGTGCGTAGAGCCGCAGATCGGCGCTGTAAACGGTTTGAATCTTCCGGATGGGTGCCGCCGCCTTGAGTCGGGGCGGATTGAGCAATGCTGGCTGCGGTTTTCAAAAAATCTCTGAAAAAGCGGAAATTCAGATAGGATTTTTAGCTTTTCTCTATAAAACTTATATACTAAATATATCAAAAATACCGTAGTGATGCAAATAAAATATCTGAATGGGTCAAAACTCACTGGCTGAAAGTGAACCGTTATGCTCTCAAATTAGAATGAAAGCTCCCTTCCAACCCGTGGCTTCATGGATTCCGCTGACAGTTTTTGCTTTTTATCTCCGGCTTTTTGCCGGCAAAGTCCGCTTATCAAAAAAGTTCTGATAAAGCCTTGAAGCGGCAAGAACGGGAACGCCGTTAAAGTCCGCTGTTTTATTGGCTTGTTCGGAAAACGGGAACATAAAAAGCGGATTCGCTTCATAGAAATGCTTTTTTTGAAGAAATGGCGCAATTGTTATAGTTATCGTCGGTATTTTTATTTTAACGAAGCGCGTATAGCAGTATAATACTATTAATTTCAAGCGCACGGAGTGCTGCGGCGCAATCGGGAGCTTTTAAAAATTGGAATGTGGAAGGGAGATTAAAAATGATTTATCATGTATCCGCAAGGGCTGGCAGAGGAGGAGACGGCACCCGGGAAAAGCCGTTTCAGACCATCACCGAGGCGGCGAAAATCGCCTGTGCCGGAGACGAGGTATTGGTGGCTCCGGGGGTATACCGGGAGTATGTGAATCCTGTGAACGGCGGAACAGGAGAGGACGCCCGGATTATTTACCGCTCAGAGGTTCCGCTGGCGGCGGTGATTACCGGGGCCGAGGTGGTGAAGGGCTGGAAAAAATATCAGGAAAACGTATGGCTGGCGAGAATTCCAAACGGCCTTTTCGGCGGTTATAATCCATACACTACTGTGGTTTCCGGAGACTGGTATTACGCGGAGGAGCCGGTGCACACGGGCGAGGTATATTTGAACGGCAAGGCCATGTATGAGGCGGTTTCCCTGGAAAGCGTCATAAATCCTGTTGTTTATCAGGAATCCTGGGATCCGGATTTTACCGTTTACCAGTGGTATACACGGCAGGAGGGAGGCTACACAGAGATTTACGCAAACTTTCAGGGCGCGGATCCAAACCAGGAGACAGTGGAAATCAACGTCCGCAGAAATTGCTTCTATCCGGATAAAACCGGTGTGAACTATATTACGCTGTCCGGCTTTACCGTGAAACAGGCCGCGACGACCTGGGCTCCGCCTACCGCCTATCAGGAGGGCATGATCGGCCCTCACTGGTCGAAGGGGTGGATTATCGAGGACTGCGAGGTTTCTGATTCCAGATGCTCAGGAATTTCCCTGGGCAAGTATTTGCAGCCCAACAATGAAAACAAATGGAGCACCAAATTTTTGAAAGACGGCACCCAGACGGAACGGGACGCCATCTGCCAGGCGCAGGTGGAAGGCTGGTCTAAGGAAACCATCGGCTCTCATATTGTGCGCCGCTGCAATATTCATGACTGCGGACAGACCGGTATTGTAGGGCATCTGGGAGGGGTGTTCTCTGTCATAGAGGATAACCACATTCACCACATCAATAACAAGCAGGACCTGGCCGGCGCGGAAATCGGCGGAATTAAGATGCACGCGGCCATTGATGTAATGATCCGGAGAAACCACTTCCATCACTGTACCAGAGGCTTGTGGCTGGATTGGCAGGCCCAGGGTACTCGAGTGACCCAAAACCTGTTTCATGACAACGTTCCTCCCCAAGGGACCAAGATTACCAACAGCCTGGCTTTGGGAGAGGACATCTTTGTGGAGGTATCTCACGGCCCAACGCTGATCGATAACAATTTGCTGCTCTCCAGCTGTGCCGGGAGGCTGAGCACCCAGGGATTAGCGCTGGTTCACAATCTGATTGCCGGTTCCTTTACCTGGGTGGGCGCCGGAACAGATAATAATGGAAAGCGTTTCCCAACCCCACGGTATACGCCTTACCATATCCCGCATCGTACAGAGGTAGCCGGGTTCATGACGATCCTCCACGGAGACGCCCGCTTCTATAATAATATTTTTGTGCAGCAGGAGGTTCGGAAGGATCTGACGGCTTATTCGGAAAGCATTGGAAAATCTACTCTTGACGGGATTCAGTTCCTCTGCGGAACCAAGCCTTATGACGGTTATCCTACCGCTGAAGAATATTTCAGCAGGTTCGGCTATGGAGCGGCGGAGGACAGGGGAAACAGGGATATTTATTACGATCATCTTCCGGTCTATACGGGCGGGAACGTATATTTTAACGGTGCTCAGCCCTGCGACGCGGAGGAAAACTATCAGATGGATTCCCAGCATCCGATTTTCCTTAAGCTTGGGGAAGATGGGGAAGGCTGGTATTTGCAGACAAACCTGTACGAATATCTGCCCAGATTTGAAACCCAAATGGTAAGCACAGAGCTTTTGGGGGAGGCCTTTGAGCCGGAGCAGAAATTTGAATCACCGGACGGTACGCCGATCGTGTTCAACCAGGATTATTTCGGAGCCAGACGGGAGCCGGTTATGCCGCTGGCAGGCCCCTTTGCCAATGGCGGCGGGAGAATCAAGCTGTAAAGTGGTAAGCGAACGCTGAAAGCAGCGGCGGAAAAAGCACCCTGAATCTGATTTTTAGATTCAGGGTGCTTCCTTGCTGCCCTTAAGCTTAACAAACCCCCTGGCTGAACCAGGGGCGAGTAAAAACCTAGGCAAATAATTTGAAGTCAGCAGAGAGATAAGAAGGCTCTGTTTTTTCAATCAATCACTTTAGTAAAGAAGGAATACAAAAAATTAAGAACCAATGTAAGTTTTAAACGGCTAAGGCTGGCTGGCCTACCGGGTGCAGGGCGGGCGATAACGATAATATTATTTCAGTACCCAAGAAAAGCCAGCAGGCGCAAGCCTGTCTGGAGTGTGGGAGCCCCGCTGGCAGAAACTAGTGGGGCTGATTGGTATGTTAACGCTCCGGGCCCTTTACTAGTTTCGGCAGGATGGGAATATGGCTTAAGCATTTGAAAAAACAGATTCCTTAAAAAACAAAAGATGTCGGGAGCAAAGGGAAAATTTTAGGAAGCCTTCCATTTGCGCTTTGTTTTTTTGCGCTAACAAGAAAAATTATGCATCAAAAATTCCATTTCGATTAGGAGATAGAAGCTAAAAAGGTCTCATATGCGTCGTTAAAGGAATCGTAAGGAGTGGGATTTCCTCCGTTAGTGCTTTTACATTGGTTATCCGAATATTCCTGCCCTACGGCAAACAGTTCTCCGATGGACAAATCAACGCCAGCTTCCCGCGCCTGGCGGCAGAAAGAATCCAGAGGATCTTTCGAAGCTTGGGTTTCCAACAGCCTTTGACGCAGCTTTTCGCTCTTTTTCGCCAGTGCCGAAAGCTGTTCCAGTTTTTCAAATGTATTCATGTCATGCAACCTTCTTTAGCCCAGAATCTTTTTGTAATCTGCGGTTATTCCAAAATCACGCAGCTTCCTTTTTCCGCTGAGAAAGGGAAGCTCCGTTTCTCCTTATCGGCCGATCGCGTCGGGATACACCGCATTGGTGATGGCCTCGCCGGTGGCCGCGTCTTTTACCGTAATATTGCAATGCGGCTCCTGGCCGCTGAATTTTTGATACAGCATTGCGGAAAAGCCCAGCGTTACCGGCGTCATGTCCGTTGCGGCCTCATAGGCTTCCCGTTCTACCTCCATAACAATCTGAGTGAAATTTTCATCGCAGGTAATGTTAGTCACATAGGGAGTCGCGCTTCCTCCGGCCAATTCCTCAAAGGCATTTTCTATTTCTTCTCTCAGATCGGTCAAAAGTTCCTGCTGGCGCTCTTTGGTCATAGTGACTGTCACAGACCCGTCTTCATTTACCGCCGCCCCAATAAAACCTTGCTTCTGAGCGTACGCGGATGGGTCAAAATCGGGATCGCTTTCAAAGAAATCGCCGGGTAAATTGATGCTGACGTCTCCGTTCTGCGCGGGGATTTCAGGTTGAGCGGAGGCCTCCGACTGGGAGGGGTCTCCTATCGAAGCCGGCTGAGAGCTAGACGGCGATTCCTCGCCGCCGGAAGAAACCGGCCCGCTGCTTCCGCCGCTGCAGGAAGACAGGGAAACAATCAATAAAACAGCGGCAGCAATAACAAAAGCTTTTTTCATCATAAAATCTCCTCTATTCTAAAGCCTTCGGACATGCTAAGGTAATGCTTTGTTCTTTTCTCTATTATAGTGGATTAGAAGCTGTCCGGCAAGAGATCGAAATTTATTTTACAATTGGAGGCGCTCTGCGGAATTTGAGCGGTGATTTCCCCCAGAGCCTTAATTTTATGTTTCGGCTGGTTACCAGCGAAATGAAAAAACGCCTGCGGTAAAAAATTCAGAACAGACAAAAAAGCGGACGGGGTTTTGGCTTCAGGCAGGCAACCGCGGGTATAAAATATTTGTATAATTTATGAATTTCCGCTTTGTTCTCTTGACATATGGCTTTTTAATCTTTATACTAACTATGCTGGAATAAGTGGTGGAGTCTGTCATAGAGCGCGATAGCGTCTCTATTTATTCACAGTAAAACCTATTGATGCCGAAAGAATTTTCTTTCTGTTTTGAGAGTCAGTGGGCAGAACTTCTAGCGATGAGGTTCTGCCCTTTTTTATTGCTTTGCAGCCGCGTAGGGCTGAAACGCAGAGAGGAAAGCTTTGGTAAAAGGCCATTGGAAGTGCCTTGACAGCTGTTGGAAAATAAATAGGCTGGCAAGGGAAAGTTGAATTTGGTTGGAGGTTTTCCTGAATCCGCCGATCGGCCGTCCCATAGGCGGCGCGGCGAGTTTTTTATTTTGCCTTTTGCGCCGAATAGAATACGCCTTTTCAGAACTAGCGTATTCCGCTGGCCCGGGAGGCGCCGCAATCTGCTGCCTCTTGTTCTTGATCCGCATCGGCCTGGAATACGGCGCAGGCCGCCAGGCTTTGATCAAAGCTGGCGGCCGCGGTTTTCCGCCGGACAGCTTCAGCGAATCTAATCTAATGAAGAAACAGAGGAGATCTTAATCCATGGCTACACGCGTTAGGAAGGCTTTTCGAAAAAATCTTTTCGGCATTGTCACAATGGTCATTTCCGCTGCTGTCCTTTTAGGCTTTCTATTTTCTTCCGAAGGACTTCAATCCTTAAATCAAATTTCCGGAAATATCCGGTTCCTATGGCTCCTGGGCGCGTTTCTCGCGGCTGTCTTTGCTTGGGTGCTCGAGGGTTTGGTACTGCATCTGTTTTGTAAGAAAGCCTATCCGGAATGGAAGTTTCACTATTCCTTCTGTATGGGAATGGTCGGTGTTTTATACAGCGCTCTGACCCCCTTTTCCACCGGCGGCCAGCCAATGCAGATCTATTCCATGCGCCGCCTTGGAATGGATACCGGCGCCGCAGGCTCCATCATCGCTATGAAAACCCTGGTTTATCAAATCGTTTTGGTGTTTTATTCTTTGGCTATGGTTGTGTGGAAGCTTCCCTTCTTTCAAAACCACATCAGTAATTTTTCTTTTGTAACGATTATCGGCCTGCTGTGCAACAGTGCGTTTATTATCCTTGTTCTGCTTTTTTGCATCAGCAAGCGGGCTACGGATCAGCTGCTCCGCAAAGGGCTATGGCTTTTTCATAAGCTGCATTTATGCAAGCATCCGGAGGAGCGGTATGAGAAAATTAGCAGAGAGCTTCAAATATTTCATGGCAGCTCCCGCTTGCTGGGAAAATCGGTCAAGCTGTATCTGGGGGCTTGCGTTCTTACAGTCGTTCAGATCGCGTGCTCCTGCCTGATACCTTATTTCATCTATCGGAGCTTCAGCTTTTCCCAGCAGTCGTTCGGCGTTATCATGGCCGCGCAGGCTTATGTTTCGATGGTGAGCGCCTTTGTCCCTCTGCCCGGGGCCTCCGGCGGGGCTGAGGGAAGCTTTCTTCTGTTTTTCAGAGCGTTCTTTGTGGACGGAACTGTCCTGCCGGCTATGGTGATTTGGCGCGCCCTTACCTACTATCTTAATTTTCCTGCGGGCTGCATCTGTGCTTATATTGCCGGCCGGCTCCCGGTCCTCAAATTGGCTCCTGTGAAAGAAAGCTCTGCTGTCCGGCCGTAAGCCTTTGAGCAGAAGTGCTTTTGGCGGCTTTGCCGAGGCTTTCGCAGAGAAATTGTAAAAAGAGCATAGAACAAAACCTAGAGACAAAGACTAGCTGATATGGCGGCGTCCTTTTGACGCCGCCATATCAGAAAATATTTTCATAAGCGAGTGTTAGAGGCGCCCGCCGCATGGGGGCTGAAGAACCTGTGAGGCGGCGGAGGAAAGACAGCGGCGCGCGGCGGGAAAAACGGGCTGAGAGTTTATCCTCTGCTTCCGGGCCGGCTTCTGGGAAGAAAGCGGTGCGGAAAGGAAGCCTCACTGAAATGATAGAGGTATTTTCCATTAGAAAGGACGAAAGACATTGCTGAAACAATTTTCTTTCACAGCGATAAAGGGACTTGTGATTGGGGGGACTATGCTGGTGCCGGGCGTGAGCGGCGGTTCCATGGCTATGATCCTTGGAATATATCAAAAGCTGATTTCCGCTATCAGCTCTTTTTGGGAGAATAAAAAGAAAAATCTCATATTTCTCCTCCTTTTTTCCGCCGGCGCGGTCTTGGGAATGGTCCTGTTTGCCAAGCCTCTTTTGCGGCTTATTGATACGTTTCCGCTGCCAACCATGTATTTTTTTATTGGCGCAGTCGCCGGGGGGGTTCCTATGATCTGCCGCCAGGCGGAAATAAAAGCTTTCTCTTTTAAAATTCCCCTTTACATTCTTTTAGGCGCCGCGATTGTCGTAGGAATTTCCGTTATCCCGGCCGGCACCTCAGGCAGCCAGTCGGAGAACTGGTTTTTCAGCGCTATGCTGCTAATCCTTGCCGGCCTGATTGCAGCGGTTGCCTTGATCCTGCCGGGAATCAGCGTATCTTACCTGCTTTTGCTGCTTGGCCTGTACGATAAGACGATGCAAGCGATCAGTGAATTTTATATGCCTTTTTTAATTCCTTTAGCGATCGGCCTGATTGTTGGAATCATCGCCGCCACCAAGCTGCTGGAAAGAGCCATGGATCGGCATCCTCAGCCTACCTACCTTATGATTCTTGGTTTTATTCTGGGTTCGATCTTTAACATTTTCCCTGGGATACCCTCTTTGCCTCAAGCGCCTGTTTGCCTGCTGACCTTTGCCGCGGGCTTTACCGCTATTTACTTCCTTTCCAAGAAGGAAGCTCAGGGAACCAATTAACTCCCGGTTTGTGTTCCAGGAATGTTCGGAAAGCTCCAGCGCAGACCACCTTTTTGCATACGCTGCCACAGTGAGGCAAAGGGGAGGCCTCATTTTTCCGGGCAGGAGAGCAGATGGAGGTTCGGCGGCTGCTCCAAATCGAACTGGACTGCTTTCATTCCTTTTTTGAGATGGTTCATATCCACGCACTGAATCTGCTGGTTTTGATAAGTGGTCCAATAAAAACGAAGGGATTCCCCGCACATAATGGAAGTGTAAACCGTATAATCGTAGGGGCTGATATCCTTGTCATATTCCGTGACCGTGCCTTGCTCGGTTATGCGGACGATTCCCAGAGGGAAGGCGGCGCTTTGAAAAAGATGGAGCATGTTTGCGACTCCTTGGCTTTCGTCCCTTCCCTTTACGCAGTATTTTTTTAGAAACGCTAAACGGATAAAGCGCGAGGGAGAGCTCCAGTCGCCCGGAAGCCCCTGGGCGCCGCTGCCGGAAAAGCACTGATTTAGGCGGTCGCTTTCCAGATCCAGCACGTCGTAATCAAGATCCCGAATCCCAGCGTAATTCAAAAGATTCAGCCGATGCCAGGAATATCCGGGACTGTTGGTCATCACACCGATGGTATTTCGATATACCTTCAGCCCGTCCCGGTCCGGCTCTACTACGATCATTTCTCCAGTTCGGTCGCTGAAGGCCCAGTGCAGGGTCGGCACAGAACCAAACAGGGGGAGATTCATGATCGTTACTTTATTCTTCAACAGGTCTGCGGCCTCCGCGACGGTGGCGCATTGCGCCAGCACGTGGTATACGACATAGGGCGGCTGAATCTTCAGCGTCCCTGGGATAGCCTTATCTGCAAAATGGGCGAATTCCCGGTAATAAAGCTGTCCGCCCATCAAGCCGCGCTCGTTGATCCCTTCGTATAGGACCGGAACCGAGGGGATCATTAAAAATCCTGTGCCCAGGGCGGCGTACGCAGCCCGGCACCGGCTGCTCCGGTCGAGGTTGCGCTCCATGGTGGCTCCGCAGGTGTAATACTCGGTCCCTGATGGAATATAGGAAACCTTAGTCCCCTGCGCCAATCGGTTGAAGTCAAAATTTCTTCCCCATAAATGCTTTCCATCCTGAGTGCTCCAGCTGAGAGCGCTGCAGCCTGCGTTCCATTCCTCCGCCATAAGCTTCCTGTTATCCAGCATAATTAGTTCCTCCCGGATCATTTTCATTAAAAGCCTTTTTCTTTACGAACGGTTAAGGCTTCTCTTTATTATTATAAGCAGAAGCACAGGAATTTATCGCTGCTTAACCGGTTCTGCCAGCAAAGCGGTGCCGGAACGTTTGAGTCTGTGCCCTCCGCGGTATTTCTGGCTCTCGACAGCCATATGGAATATTAGACATGATCATTAAGAAGCTCTTTATCTACAGCCTTCCTTGCTTTTTTCGTCAAGAATTTAGAAAAGCCTCCGGTTTTGCATAGCGATGAAATAAGAACTCTTTTGCAAAGGGCGGCATATGCCGCCCTGTTTTCTTACAGCGCCGCTAAAAGCCGGAGGCTTGGCCGTATCAGATTATTTCACGGAGAAGGAAAGCTCCGTGCGGTATTTTTGAGGATTGTTCCTAGAAACAACGCAGGATGGGAAATTCGGCTGGTTCACAGCGTCGGGATAAGAAATTGGTTCTGGACAGAAGCCGCCCCGCTTTTGCGGATAATATCCGCCTTTTGCTTTCAACGTGCCGTTTAAAAAGTTGCCGGCGTACAGCTGGATCCCCGGCGCGTTGGTGCGCAGGGTAAGAACGATGCCTGTTTCCTCAGAATACGCCTGAACGCTGAAGGGGGAAAACGGCCGGAGAATAAAATAATGGTCGTAGCCGCCGGCGATTTTCAACTGGGGATGGTCCTCGTCGCATTGGCAGCCCAGCTTTTTAGGAGAGGTAAAATCGAAGGGGGTTCCTGCCACAGGAAGAATCCGGCCGGTAGGAAGCATTTCTTCATCAATCTCCAGTATGTAGTCGCTGTTAATGGTTAGATACTGGCCCTCCGTGTTGCCGGAATCGCATCCGTTCAAATTGAAATAGCTGTGGTTGGTCAGACAGCAGATGGTTTCCGTCAGGGTAGAGGCTTCCGATTCCCATACCAGCGTGTTGTCGTCAGTCAGAGTGTAGGTAATGACCACGGTCAAATCCCCCGGGAAGCCGCTGTCGCCATCCGGGCTGAAAAGCTGAAAGCGCAGCCTTTCGCCGCTGGCCTCGATACAGTCCCAGTAACGGTAGGCAAAACCGTTTGAGCCGCCGTGAATATTGTTTTTTCCTTCGTTTAGCTCCAACTGGACGGTTTTTCCGTTCCATTGATACTGTCCCCGGCGGATCCGGGCGGCAAACTGGCCGGTTACTGCGCCGAAGGCGGAGGGATTTGCCTCATATTCGGGAACGGTATCGTAGCCTAAGGCCACATCTACGCTGTTTCCGTCGCGGTCGGGAACCTTTACGGAGACAATGCTGCATCCAATGTTGCAGATTTCCACCGTCATGCCCCGAGCATTGGACAGGGTGTAGAGAGAAACAGCTTTTTGGTCTCTTGAGGTACCGAACGGTGCTTGAGAGAGTTTCATAAACAGCCTTCTTTCGTGAATAAAGTAATCAAATTCATAAAGCAGCCCGGAAACAAAAATTCCGGGCTGCTTGGATTGCGGGAAAATGTTATTGCACTTTGCCGGATTCTACGTACTCCTTCAGCAGAAAGGTGGCTGCTCCGATGGCTACCGCGTCTTCCCCCAGGGAGGAGATCACAATATGGGGCTCCTTTACCGGAAGAACGTGCCGGGAAACTTCATCCAACAGAGGATTTAAAAGAAAGTCGCCCGCCTGGCTGACGCCGCCGTCCAGGATGATAAGCTGAGGGTCCAGCAGATTGATCACATTGCTGATGGCGATGCCTAAATAAACGGTGACCTGATTTACAATCGTGTTGGCCAGGGAATCGCCGGCCTTTGCGGCGTCAAAGACTACTTTGGCATTAATGTCGTTCAGGTTGCCGTGGATAATATCGAACATCATGGAGTTGGCGCCGTTGGAGATGGCGAACCGCGCCTGCTTGGAAATGGCGTTGGCGGATGCGATGGCTTCCAGGCAGCCGTAGCAGCCGCAGTCGCACAGGGGGCCGCTTTTGTCAATCGTCATGTGGCCGAACTCTCCGCTGGTGCCGGTGCTGCCGGAATAAATCTGTTTTCCGATGACAATGGAGGAACCGATGCCGTAGCCTAAGCCGATGCAGAAAAAATTTTCCAGGCCTCTGCCGGCACCGAACCAAAGCTCGCCCATAGCCATGGCGCGCACTACGTTGTCCACCACAACAGGAAGCCGGAATCGTTCCTTCAGCGGCGCCAAAAAGTTGCCTTCATGCCAGCCGATAGCGGGAGAAAGGATGATTTTTCCCGTTTCCACAGAAATCAGCCCGGGAACCCCAACGCCGATGCCTAGAATTTTACCGGCATATTCAGAAGAAGCATCCAAAATCTTTTGGATGCATTGAATCGTCTGCTCCAGCACCTGAGGAAAGGTGTGGCCGTCGTGAGTGGGCGCCCATTCACGCAGAAGGATCCTGGCGGAAAGATCCATCAGAACCGCCCCAACGTGGGTGGTTCCCACATCTACGCCAATGATATATTTAGCGTCAGGTACAAAGCTCAGCAGCTTTGGGGGCTTTCCTACCTCAGAAGTGCGCTTGCCGCTTTCATAGATTAGGCCGGATTCCTTGAATTCATCCGTAATCTTCATTACGGTAGGAATGCTCAGACCAGTCAAGCGGGCGATCTCCGCCCGAAATATCGGGGAGTTATCCCGTATCGTGTTAATCACGGCTTCCTTATTATGGATTCCAACGATAGACTTATCGACCTTAGGCATAATAGAACCTCCGTTTATATGCGGCCGGACAGGCTTAGGATAAGATACGGCCTTATTTTATTAGGAACAGATCAATTTAGGCGTATCCATAACAAGGCGGTGGCGAATTACTATTTTAGATTAATTAAAAAATTGGATATTACCTTCTGTTAATTATATTATAAAAAAATAATACATTTTGTCAATTAGTTATTATGGATAAAATGTTACAAAAACGGGTTTTTAAATTATCTTTTGTTTTCTATTTTTCTATTGACAAATAATATCCCCTTGTTTATAATGAGGACGAAAGCATGAAATGGATAAAAAAGCGGCTTAAAACCTGACAAATTTTACACAAAATAATTAAATACAAATAACTAAATACATATAAGTAATTGTGCAAAAAATATATTTATTCTAAACAACTTTTTGAGTTAAATTTGTTTGTTTTGCGCATCTTTTTTCGCCGGGTTAGTGCCTTCTTAATTTTAGGCGCCAGCAAGCTAATTATAGATGGAAAAACTGGAAAATGAAATCCGGCTTTCACCTGCCCGTGGGGGAAAGTGAAAACAAACTGGAAAAAGCTTGTGTCCAGGAGATCACTGGCTCCAAATGGCTTAAGGAAGAACCGTTTCCCCTTGCCAAATCAGAATTGAGGGGAAAACGGAAGAATAATTTTATTCTGTATCTTTATGCAGGGAAAGAGAGTGTATCGTCATGAACTTCAGTTACGAGCAAACCACAAAAATCGTATTTGGACGGGGAAAAATTGACAGCATTGGCGAGATTGCCTCCCAATATGGGAAAAACGTTTTATTGGTGACGGAATCCGTCAATTCCCCGCTGGCTCCCTTATATGAAAGGGTAAAGGGGCTATTGCAGCAAGCCGGGCTTACTGTACATCACTATGACGGCGTGGTGCCGAATCCAACTACGGAGAGCGTCGATGCTGGAACCCAAATGGCCCGGAGCGAAAAGGTGGATGCCGTTATCGGTATCGGCGGCGGGTCCTCCATGGATACCGCTAAGGCTGTGGCAATGGCCGCAATCAATGAGGGGCGGGCCTGGGACTACCTGTTCTTTAAAAAGCAGCCGGAAAAGACGCTGCCCTGCATCGCCGTGACCACTACCTCGGGCACCGGGTCGCAGGTTACCCAGGTTGCGGTGATGACGGAAACCGCCACTCAGACAAAGAGCGCCGTTTTCAATAATTTGATTTATCCCCGAGTTGCCATCGTAGACCCGGACCTGATGGTGACCGTACCCCGGCATACCACCGCTTCTACTGGTTTTGACGCCTTCTGCCACTGTTTTGAAAGCTATATTAATGTAAATGGCTCTGCTTATACTGATATCATTGCCCTGGAAGGAATCCGCATGGTGGCGAAATACCTGCGCCGGGTGGTGAAGGACGGACAGGACCTGGAAGCCAGAGAGGGAATGGCCTGGGCGGATACCTGCGGCGGCTTAGCCATCGCCAACGCCGGCGTTACCCTGCCTCACGGCGTGGGAATGACCATCAGCGGCCACTGCCCCCAGATTATGCACGGTGAGTCTCTGGCGCTGACCTATCCCTCCTTCATGCGGCTGACCTATCCTGCCGCGGTTGAGAAGTTCGCGACTGTGGGCAGAATTTTAAATCCGGAGCTGTCAGGGCTTTCTGACGAAGAAGCTGCCAAGAGGTGCTGCGAGGAAGTGGACCAGCTGCTGAAGGATATCGGCATGTGGCTGAATTTTGAAAGCTTCTCTGTGGACGAGGCTACTATCCGCAGGATTGCCGACCGCAGCCATGACCTCCCGGACTATAAGGCCAATCCGGTGATCGCCGATATCGATGAGATCTATCGGGAGCTTATGGAAGCCCTGGCCCGTAGCTGATAAAATAATGATTGGTTAAAGGAAGAAGCTTTATGGGTGTTTATCAAAACGCTATCGAGTACTTTAAAAGAGTGGCGGATTCCCGCTATGTGGCTGCCGGCCTCACCAGCAATGTGGATCTGCTGGTGCGCTGGGATACCGGCGTTATCCAGAAATGGGTGGACCAGTACGCCACGGGGCCGAGAAATATCAGCAATGTGGAGAATATGACCGACCTGGTGGATATGCTGCTGTTCCGGCTGCCAGAGGGGGGGACGGAGTGCTTCATCTGCGAGGAGGTCGCGAGGACGATCGAAAGCTCCTTAAAGATGGCCTCTTACGGCGTAGGCGGTACAGGCGCCCAGGCGGCGTGTGCTTTGGGCAGCTTTGGTGTGAGAAGTCTGGTGCATTTAACCAGCTTTGGGCCGCAGTTTGCCGATTTGCTCAATTATCCGCCCCTTTCTGTGTATTCCAACGGCAAGGCGCTGCCGGTGCGGCAGTTTTTGCGGGAAAATCCCGAGCGCTACGCTCCTCATTTTATTCTGCAGTTTCATAAAGGCGCCGCTCTTAAGTTCCAGGATCAGAGCTATACCGCTCCGGTGGCCAACAAGATCATTCTATCCTGGGATGTGCTCAACTCTGAACTGCCGCTGGATCACGGTTATTTTGAGTATGCGAAGAAAAATCATGCCACCGCTCTGCTGATTTCCGGCGTCAGCGGGATTCAGCAGGAGGAGAACCTGGACGCCAAGCTGAAGGAAATCGCGCGGCTTCTGGAGGGCTTTTCTCAGGAGACTATGGTTTACTGCGAGTGCGGCCCTTTCTTCCTAAAGGATGGCTACGGCAAATACTTTAAGGAGCTGGGCGGCAAAAGTGATATTATCGCCTGCAGCGACGAGGAGCTGTTTGAAATTAACGGCGTTTCCCATTCTTCCTTTGGCGGCAACCCTTATATGCTGATGGATCTATTGGATAAGTTTTTCCATACCTATCATCCGCGCCGGGGCGTGGTCATCCATTCAAGGGATGTGTCCATGTATTACGGCAATCCTCTGCCGGAGGGCAGAGATGTAAAATCCGCGTTGGCCATGGGGAACATGGTAGCTTCCGCAAAGGCGAGGTATTCCGATTATGGCACCAGGGAAATGGTGTTCTCCATAGCGGACCAGCCTGACAGCACCGTCGGGCTGCAGCGGATCAAAACTCTGGAAAAGGGCGGCGTCATCGCGGTGCCCACAAAGCCGGTAGAGCATCCGGCCTGTACCATCGGCCTGGGAGATTCCTTTACCGCGGGCTTTCTCTCCTGCGTGTGACCAAGGCTGTCATACTGGCGGACAAAACATGTTTTCGGTATTGCTTAGGATGGAAGAACCATTCTAGGGTAATAGATTCCAAACCTATTTGGACTGAAATTTTTAAGGAGGAACTAAAAATGGGTTTATTGAACGAGTATGCCAACACCGCGTTAAGCGAGATGCAGCAGGTGTTTGACAGAATGGACGACAAGGATTTGCAGCCTGCGCTGGACGCGATTATTAACGCGAAGAAAGTAGTCTGCTACGGCGCCGGAAGAGAAGGCCTGGGGTTAAAATTCTTTGTGATGCGCCTGATGCATTTGGGTAAGGACGCTCACTGGGCTTGGGATGATACCGCGCCTTCCGTAGGCGAGGGCGATGTGGTGTTCATTTCCTGCGGGCCTGGTTTTTACAGCCATGTAGTGTTTATCGCCGAGCTGTGCAAAAAGGCCGGCGCTAAGATTGTTCTGGTGACAGCCGTTCCTGACAGCGATATGGGTAAGGTGGCCGATGTGATCGTGCATCTGCCGGCAATGGCATACAGGGCCCACGGAGATTTGGTTCCCACTAAGCAGCCCATGGGCAACCTGTATGAGCAGTCCGCGGTCATCCTGTTTGACTGCATGTCCAGAATGCTGAAGCAGCAGATGAACGTTTCCGACGAGGAAATGGAGAAGCGCCACAGAAATTACGAATAATCCGAATATATTCGGATTTTTTATGTTACTGTGAACGGCCGGAAGCCACTGTTTTCTATGGTATCAACAGGGCTTGCGGCCGACGCCGTAAAAAATTCACTTTTCATCACGGAACCCAAAAAGAGGCCGAGGCTTATCGCCAAGGCGCGCTTCCAGACCGCTCAGCTGGGCGGAGAGGCCTCGCTGCCCAACGAGGAATAACGGCTTTTCCAAGTTAAATAGGCGGGGTGTCAAGCGGAAGATCCAACATTCTCAATGAATTTGGAAAGGTGGAAGCTCAAATGAGCAAAAGATATCATGTAGTGGGGGTTGACTGCGGCGCCAGCGGCGGAAAAATGGTATCCGCGTATTTTGACGGAGAACGGCTGACGGAAAACGAGTATATTCCTTTTCCTAACCGCTCCGTAAGAGTGCTGGATTCCTTATATCACGATTTTTTCTCGCTTTATAACCATTCTTTAGACGGCCTGGCCCGGATCGTTTCCCAATACGGCGCCCCAGATACTATTGGTTTTGATACCCATGGCTCCGCCCATGCTTATATTGATGGTTATGGGCGCATTGTTTTCCCCCCGTATCATCCCAACGACAACAGTACGCTGCATACCCTAGAGGAGCTGTTCGCGAAAATTCCGGAGCAGGAGACGTTTCGCCTGACAGGCTGCTTGTGCAACCGGGGTTATATGCTGCCCCAGGTGTTTTCCCGGGCGGCCGCCCACGACCCTTGCATGGATTATGCGGATAAGCTGATCATGTTCCCCGACCTGTTCGGTTACTTTTATACCGGCGTCAAGGGAACGGCGGAAGCAACCATCGCCGGGACGACCGGCTTGTTCGATTACCGCCAGGAGCGCTGGTCCACAGAGCTCTGTGAGGCGCTGGGGATTCCAACCCGGCTTTTTATGCCGCCGAAGGCGCCCGGATGGGTGCTGGGACCGGTGCATCCGGCCGTTGAGGATCAAACCGGCGCCGTAGGGATGGAGGTTGTGTCCGTCGCCGGCCATGACAGTGCTTCCGCGGTGGCGGCGATTCCCGGCTTCGGCAAGAATAAGCTGTATGTTTGCTTGGGCACCAACGCCAATATGGGTGTGGAGACCGACAGGCCCGACATCAGCGACGCGGCCTACCGATACGGCTTTAAGAACTCGCTCCAGGGCGAACCTGGCGCTTTCCTGGTTTATCAGGATTTCCCGGCATTCCTGCTGGTAAACGCGGTGAAAAAGGAATGGGCGCAGCAAGGAAACACCTATTCTTACGATCAGGTGGAGCAAATGGCGGAGGAAGCCCGTTCCGTCCATTCCTATGTCAACCTAAAGGATCCAAGATTCCTGAAAGCCCACGGAAGTATCATCGAGGCTTTGACCGAGCATTTGGCGGAAACCGGCCAGACAGTTCCCGCCACTCACGGCGAGTGGATCCGCTGCTTGTTTGAGAGCATCGCAATGTGGATTAAACAAAAAGCCCTCCATGTAATGGAAAAGCTGAATATCCCTCTGGAGGAAATCGTGGTGGTGAATGGAGGAGCCTGGTATCCCCAGCTGGTACAGATGATCAGCGACGCTTCTCATCTGCCTACCCGGTCCGGAATGCCTTACGCTACTCTGATCGGCAACCTTTTGTGGCAGCTGCGGGGGCTTAATGTGGTATCCTCCATGGAAGAAATGCGGGATTTGGCCGCGAGAAGCTTCCGGATGAATTCCTTTGAGCCCCGGAAAAGCTACGATTGGGATGGGGATTACTCCAAAGGAATCCAGATGGGCTTATATGCAGAATAATAGTATCCTTCACGCTTGATGCGGCTTGGCTGCGACCTATTTACGATAGCTTTAGGGAGAAGGAATCGAATGGTTTGACGGCTGTTAGGGAAATTTCAGGCAATAAGGCTGGAGAAGGCCGTCTAAGGGTTTGTTCAGACGGCGGCCTTTTGCCTGTGTTTCAAGGCTTTACAGAAACGGCCTGCAAGCCGAAAGCATACAGCTTTTTGATCGTAGAAGGGCGCGGGCTTTTGAACAATTTGGAACCAACCGGGGAGGCCCGGCGTTAATTTTTATTATTTTAAAGGGGGCTATCAACTATGATGAGCGCAAAGGAATTGCAGGAATTCAACAAGAACAGAAAGATTACCCAGGTTTGTTATGTCACCAATGATTACAAGAAAACCATTGAGTATTTAACAAATACCCTGAACTGGGGCCCATGGACGATTCTGAAAAACAATCAGATCAGCGCCCATGACGTAAAAAGCGATGGAAAGCCGGTAGAAGGCGATTTCGAATTTTTGATTGCCGCTACCTTTATCGGCGATATCGAGTTTGAGATCATCCAGCCGATTCACGGTGTGAATCCTTATTCCAAGTTCTTGGAGGAAAGAGGGCCTGGAATCCATCACATCAAGGAATCTATTCTGGACAACGACGCTCTGGATGCCGCGGTTGCCGAATATTCCAGCCGCGGGCCCAAGGTGAACTATCAGGGAAAATACATGGAGGATCATTATTTCTATCTGGATACCTTTGACGCGCTCGGCGCCTATTATGAGATGGGCAACAATGCCAAGGTAAGCGCGAAGCCGGAGTTTGTGGGCTGGTATCCGGAAGAGCCGTAAGCTGGAAAAGGAGCGTTCACAATATGAAATTATTTGCAGATACCGCTGACCTGCGGGAATTAAAAGAGCTGGACGAGATGGGCCTCATCTGCGGTATTACCACCAACCCCACCATCGCGTCCCAGACAGGAAAAAATTTGGTGGATGTTCTAGCCAATATCGCAAAGGAGTTCCCGGAGATTCCGGTGTTCGGCCAGGTGGTGGCCAAGGATACGGAGGGGATGGTTGCCGAGGCTAGAAAAATTGTCACCGCTGGAAAAAATATTGTGGTAAAGCTGCCTGCTACTCGGGAGGCGGTAAAAGCGATCAAGATTCTCCATGCGGAGGGGATTAAAACCTGTGCTACTGCGGTGCTTACCGCGTCTCAGGGCTTTTTGTGCGCTACTGCCGGAGCGGATTATGTAGCTCCTTACACCGGACAAAACGATGTGATCGGCTATGACGGCCTGGTAACGCTGGAGCAGCTATGCGATGTTATCCATGAGGAGGGCCTGCCGACAGAGGTGCTGGCCGCTTCCATCGAAAAGCCTCAGGAAATCGTGGAATACGCTTTGGCCGGCGCGGATATTGTCACCATGCCTTACCATGTGTTCACCGATACTTTTGACAGCCCTCTGCCTCTGACCAAATACTATGTAGACCGGTTCTATAAGGATTGGTCCGGCGCTGGCTGTGTGATCGAAGGAAAGTGAGGCCTGGTTCTCAGGATCGGCTTTTATTGCTTTTCCGCTCTCAGGTCCAGCGCCATGAGAAATGATCCCTTGAAAATAGGGCGAAGAAAATCTCAAAAACGCAAAAAGTAAAAAGAAAGCCCCAGTACAGGAAGTGCGCAGCCAGCAATTGCTGCCGCGGCCGTCCTGCTGCCGGGGTTTTTTCTTAAAGTTATGGGAAACGCCGGTGAAGTCCGGGGGAACGTTCTGTAAAAGGAATTTTAATTTGGCGGCGCAAGGGGAAGGCGGATGCCCAACAGTTTTTATAACAAAAAGGCTTCTTAAAACGGGAACCGCCTAACCATAGGCGCCGGGAGAGACAGGTGCAATTGATTGCAAAGTCCCTTGATCTGGGATGCTCCTGCCGGCAAGCTCGAATAAAGTTTCAAACCGCCGCTTTTGCTGTGACGGTTTTTCCGTCAGATGGAAGCGGCAAACCTGTTATGAACGGCTTACCGGTCAAAATAGCCCTCCTGCCCGGCCTTTTCCGCCATCAGCTCGACCTCCTTCCGATTGGGAAGGGAGGGGATAGCGCCTAATCTTGTAACGGCGATAGAGGCGGCGATGTTCGCAAATTGGATGGACTCCTTTAAGGAGTATCCCTCGGAAAGGCGGCAGGTCAGCCCTGCCATGAAGCAGTCGCCCGCGGCCGTGGTATCCACAACCTTTCCAGAGCCGCTATAAGCGGGAAAATGAGAAAAGTCTGTTCCGTCGTAAAGAAGGGCGCCCTGTTTGCCCCATTTCAGAATCACGTTTTCGCAGCCGGATTGATAAAGAGCCGCACATGCTTTCTCAGCAGAATCCCGGTCTGTAATTTTGATGCCGGTCATGCCGGAGGCTTCGGTCTCATTAGGACTCAGCACGTAAGCGCCGCGGAAAGCCTCCAGGGGCAGCTCCTTACGAACGGGGCCGGCGTCGATGACAGCCTTGGGCCCCCCTTCCTTGGAAGCCTTTAGAATAGCGCGGATCGCCTCTAAGCTGAATTCAAGATCCATACACAGGTATCCGTAATGGGAAAGCTTCGATAATACGACGTCAATGTCCTTCTGGGTATAATCGCCGTTGGCGCCTAAGTAAGACAGGATAGTGTTGCTGCCGCTGTCCTCCAGCATAATATATGCGGTGCCAGTGCCTTCTGTGTCGCCAAGAAGCACCATCTCCCGGCTGACCCCTTCCTTTTCATAAGCGTCAAGGATGAATTCTCCGGAAGCATCCTTGCCAAGCTTACAGCAAAAATCCAAGTCGGCGCCCAGCCTGGTAAGGGCCACCGCCCGGTTGGAGCCCTTTCCGCCTAAGGCCTGCTCTCTCTTATACACTACCAAGGATTCCCCTTGCAAGGGATATCGGGGAATACGAAGAATTACGTCCGTATTAGAACTGCCAACTACCAATATTTTTTCACGGTTCATGGGAAGCCCCCCTAAAAAATTTTTCCGAAAATAATCATATCACATCCTCGGGGGAAAGGAAAGCGAAAAAAAGATTGATTTTTGCTTTCCCTGTTTCTTTTCTATCTTCTCGCGGAAAGTAATATGAGTAAGATTTACAGCCCGCAGAGGCAGCCGGTTTCCCTTGAAGACGAGGATGAAAGCTGCCGTCACATTGTTCGCTGCTGATTCGGCCGGACCGCTTGGCATTGCGCGTGTGGGTATATCATGCAGAGGGCTCCGGCATACCTCGTTTGCGAATCATCTCCCGGGCATAGCGGCAGTGAATACAGAAAAAAGGGCTTCTGAGGCCGACAGCTGGCCTCGAAAGCCCTTTTTGCCTTTTTCACTGGCTTTACCCATTGAGAGAAGGCTTTTTCTATAGGTAACGAAATGGACAGGAGCATGGACCAGCCGGTTTGCAAAGCTTTTTTGTTCCCTCTGTGATATGATCAGGATCCTCTGGTGAAAGGGAGGCACCATCCAAGAGAGGCCCCGGAATTTTTGGGGCTTCTTGGGAGGAAAAGAGTTTAAAATTAAGAGCTTTTGACAGAACCCTATTTTTCCGAAAGCTTCCTGTTTTTCAGCCAGGTGTGATATTCTTCCGGCGTAATTTCACCGGAGAGGAATTTTTCTTGCATAACCGCCTCCTTTTGAGCGCGGCTTTTCCGCTTTCGGACACATTCACTCAGCAAAAACTCAATTTGACCGTTGATCGAACGGTAGTCGTCCTCCGCCCAGGCGGCGAGGTCTTTCCAAAGACTTGGGGCAAGCCTTAAAAGAATCTGCTTTTTTTCGTTATCTTTCTTTTCCATTGGCATTCCCCTTCATCCGGATCAGTAGATCGATCCGCTGTTGACAATAGGCTGGGCGTCCCGGTTTCCGCAAAGCACAACCAGCAGGTTGCTGACCATGGCGGCCTTCCGTTCTTCATCAAGCTCCACTACTCCGTTCTCGCTGAGATGATTCAATGCCATCTCCACCATGCCTACGGCGCCCTCCACGATTTTCTGCCGGGCGGCGATTACCGCCTCGGCCTGCTGGCGCTGGAGCATTGCCGCGGCGATTTCCGGCGCATAGGTCAGGTTGGTGATGCGGACGTCCATGATCTCGATCCCGGCAACATCTACTCTGGCCTGGAGATCCTGCTTCATCATATCAGCGACCTCCTGGCTGCTTCCCCGCAAGGATTTTTCACCGATGCTGTCCTCGCTGTCATATGGATACAGCCGAGCCACATTGCGGGTAGCGGAATCGCATTGTGTGGAAAGAAAAACCTTATAATTGTTTACATTGAATACAGCCTTGGCGGTATTAACAACCCTCCAGATCACAATGGTGCCAATAATCACCGGATTGCCCCGTTCATCGTTGACAGTCTGCTTTTCGTTGTTTAGAGTGATAGCTTTCAAAGATACCTTTTTGCTTTCAGAAACGATTACGGAGTTCGGCCCAGTAGTCCGCCCGGTTGCGGCGGTAGGATTTACCGCGGTGCAGAAGGGATTTACCCAATAAAATCCATCCTTTTTCAGCGTGCCGCAATATTTGCCAAATAGAGTAAGCACCAGCGCTTCCTTAGGATTGATTACCTTTAGGCCTGGCAGCAGGATACAGCCCAGAACAAAGGCTAAAATACCGGCTGTGAGCAAAACGGCTCCCCAGGGAGAGGAATTCTGCTCGTCGGATAACAGTACAGAGCCTAGTATGGCCGCTCCGATTGATGCCAGCAGCAAAATAATAATCAGAATCAGCGCCAGCGCGCCGGAGCCGGCTTTTTTCTCTCTTTCCTCATATACAATTTTTTCTTCCATAAAAGAAACCCTCCTAGATATCTAATTGATATCATAATAATATCAATTATAAATTCCTTTGTCAAGAGGAGAAATCAAAACAGCTTTGCGGTTTATTAGATCTTCGGCGCCTCATAACAAGCGCGGCGGCCGCCCTTTTGCGGGATAAAAGCTGCCCTCAGCAGTTTCTGAAAAATCGCTGAGCGCTATAAAACAAGCTTTCGATCTTCTTTTTTCGCCGGCCTTCGAAGAACCTAAGCGCTTTCTGATCTCTTAAGCCGGAATTCGCTTGCTTCTCTGGGAAACCGCTGCGTGTTAGAGCTGGAAAAAATCCGGAAGCGCAGAAATGCTTCCGCATCTCCGGAAAACGTGATCCGTTCCATTATAAAGAGACATATTGAATTGGATGGTGGAAGGCTTCTGATATCTTCTTTAAATTGTCAAAGGAAATCCAAATGGTCGCCGTGTTCTCATTGGGATGGACTCCGAGCCGCCGCCGGCCAATGAGATCCCGGTCAAATACCAGTTCTACCATGCCTTGGGCGTCGTTCAGGATGCCAAGCGGGGTGACCGAGCCTCTGGAAAGACCCAAATGCTTTTTCAGCCGTTCCTCAGAGGCGAAGCTCAATTTGCTGCAGCTCAGCTGTTCCTGAAGGGCTTTCAGATCCGCGCGCTTGTCTTTATCCAGCACCACTAAAAAGTGGCGTTTTCCTTTGGCGTCCCGCAGAAAAAGGTTTTTTACCACATCCCCCTTATGGGTAATTCCCAGGTTCTTCATTTCGTCAATGGTATAAACAGGGGGATGCTCTGTTATCTCGTAATCAATATCAAGAGAATCCAAGGCGTCGGTTACCGCTTTCTGAATCATATTCATCCGTGTCATTCCTCGTTTTCGTCAGCATTTATGTCTATGATACCATAAAGCGCGTACTGTGAAAAGCCTATTGCGAAAGAGCTCATTCTACAATCAAATTGACAATAGGGAAAGAAAGCTTTATAGTGAAACCAAGGCAAGGAGGGAATTCCATGAGTAATGAGAGTATGCGCCGGGATGCTTGGAAAATTATCCGAAAGACACTGAAGGAAGCGATGCCGGATCAGGCGGTGGAAAAAGCGCTGAGGGCCCGCAGCTTCACAAAGCCAGTGACCTTATTCAGTATAGGGAAGGCGGCCTGGCAGATGGCCAGCGCTGCGGAAAGGTCTTTAGGGAACCAAATTAAGCAAGGAATTGTGCTGACGAAATACGGCCATAGCAAAGGAGAAATTCCCCGCTGCGAAATTTTAGAGGCGGGCCATCCGGTACCGGATGCAAACTCTGTTTTCGGTGCTCAGAAGATGGCAGGCCTTGCCCGGAGCCTAACCCAGAACGACCAAGTCCTGTTTTTGATATCCGGCGGAGGCTCCGCTTTGTTTGAACTGCCCTTGGTGCCCCTGGAGGAATTGCAGGACATTACCAGGCAGCTTTTGGCCTGCGGGGCGGAGATCACGGAAATTAACTTGATCCGCAAGCGTCTCTCCGGCGTGAAGGGAGGAAGGTTTGCCCAGCTTTGCGCTCCGGCTCAGGTGTTTTCTATTGTCCTGTCCGATGTTCTTGGCAATAGCTTGGAAAGCATTGCGTCTGGTCCGGCGGTGCCGGATTCTTCAACCTCGGAGCAGGCCCTGGAAGTGGTGAAAAAATACGGCCTGCGCCTTTCTTCAAGAGCATTGGAGATCCTAAAGGAAGAAACCCCAAAAACACTGGAAAATAGTGAAACCGTGATTACCGGGAGCGTTCAAAGCCTTTGCGAGTCCGCGGCAAGAGCGGCTGGTGAGCTGGGGTACGCTCCGGAAATTTTGACAGCGTGCTTAACCTGTCAGGCAAAAGAGGCGGGAAGCTTTTTGGCCGCTGTCGCCCAATGGAAAAAGGATCACTTAACTGGAAAGCCCGCGGCGGTGATTGTGGGCGGCGAGACGGTAGTGGAGCTGAAGGGAAAAGGCATGGGGGGAAGAAACCAGGAGCTCGCGCTTTCCGCGGCCAGAGGCTTGGAAGGCTTGCCGAATGCGGTTTTGTTTTCCTTGGGGTCAGACGGTACCGACGGCCCTACCGACGCGGCAGGCGGCATAGTAGATGGGGAAACCGCCGGACAACTGCGGCAGCAGGGGATCGGGATTGACCGGGTGCTGGAGGAAAACGACGCTTACCACGCCCTGCAGAAATGCGGAGGCTTGCTGATGACCGGCCCTACCGGTACCAATGTAAACGATGTAGCGGTGCTTCTGCTTCGCTGACAGAAGATCAAACAGCCTGGAATTTATCCCAGGCTGTTTTTTATCATTCAGGTATACAGCATACAATGGCTGTTGGAGAGGGAGGCCTGCCGCGCGGCAGACGGCAATAGGGAAATTTTATCGTCTCAAGCGTAAGGTGCCGCTTCTTCGAGCGCCTCGCAAAAAGCCCGCGGCAATTAAGCTTTTGCCGTACTCCTTTACAGTCAGGGCGCACAGGTGATTTTTACTGCTTTCTGACCGCTCCGCTATCCGCCAAAGCCGTTGGCGGGAAAGGGTTGCCTGTTCAAGATTAGCGGAGAGCGGTTTCCAGAGTGTTCACATAGCTTGCGGCCTGGAAGGCGGCGGTAGCCCCGTCGGACGCCGCGGTAAGAATTTGCCGAAGGGCTTTCGCTCGGGTATCTCCTGCGGCGAATACGCCGGCAAGGCTGGTTTTACAGTCATCCCCGGCCAGAATGTAGCCGTTGGAATCCAGGGGAAGCTCTGAGAAAATCCTGTTATCCGGCACCAGACCGATGGCTATAAAAACAGCGGAAACTGGGAGAAGCTCTTCTTGTCCGGAATTTATGTTTCGGATTACGGCGGCGGTGACAGCTTTTTCTCCCAAGATTTCTTTTACGACGGTTTCTCCGTGAAAAATGATGTTTTTTCGCTTTTTTACCGCATCCGCAAGAAGCTTTTCCCCTCGAAAAGCATTGCGGCGGTGAATCAGAAAGACGCTTTCGCAGAGATTGGACAGAAAGAGAGCGTCTTCCAGGGCGGTATTTCCCCCGCCGATGACCGCCGCGACTTTGCCCCGGAAAAAAGGCCCCGTCGCAGGTGGCGCAGTAGGAAACCCCCTTTCCCGTCAGTTCCTTTTCTCCGGGACAATCCAGCGTGCGCCGCTTGACGCCATTGGCGATGATTACGGATTTGCCCTTATATTCTCCCCTGTTGGTTTGAAGGGTTTTGACCGGGGAGGCTAGAGAGGCTTTTATTACTTGTTCCATTTGAATGTCAGCGCCTAGCCTTTGGGCTTGCTCGTAAATTTTCATCGCCAGGTCCGGCCCGGATATTTTTACATAGCCCGGATAGTTTTCGATTTCATTGGTAACAGCGATTTGCCCTCCAGCAAAGCCGCCCTCCAATACGGTTGCTGAAAGCCCCGCCCGGATAGCGTAGATCGCGGCGGTCAATCCAGCGCAGCCCCCTCCGATGATCAAAAGATCGGTTGTGTCAGCCATTATCCCGCCTCCATTTTTCTGTTTCGTGTTTTCAATAGTGTTTCAAACGGCGTCTTTTTTATTCGTGGGAGAAGGAACGGCACAGCTTTATGTTAAAAAATTAACAAAAATTTTCGGGGCCCGCGGCGGGATTTCAGCGGAATCCTGGTTGACAGATAAGCGCTGATTTTGTAAGGTTTATAGTATAGCGATAGGTTTCAAATACAGAATTGGAGGGATTTTCATGGCCAATACCATTATTAGTCCAAATCGATATGTGCAAGGCAGGGGCGAATTAAAAAATTTGCCGGAGCACGCTAAAAAGTTGGGAAAGAAGCTGTTTGTCATTATCAGCGCGTCCGGATTAAAAAGGGTGCGCGACCTGCTGGAAAAAAGCTTTGAAAATACCGGCATGGAGCTGGTCTTCGAGGAATTTCAAGGAGAATGCTGCGAAACGGAAATCAAGCGGCTGGGCAGCCGTTTTCAAGAAAATAAATGCGACCTGGTCGTAGGCGTGGGCGGCGGCAAAATTCACGACAGCGCAAAAGCCGCCGCGTATTATCAGGGCGCGCCTGTTGTGATTATTCCCACTATCGCGTCTACCGACGCTCCTTGCTCAGCGTTGTCGGTGATTTACTCTGAAACCGGCGTGTTTGAGCGGTACCTGTTTTTAAATTCTAACCCCGACCTCGTGCTGGTGGATACGGATATCATCGCCGCCGCACCATCGAGGCTTTTGGTTTCCGGCATGGGAGACGCCCTGGCCACCTACTTTGAGGCCAGAGCTGTGGCCGCCAGCGGAGCGCTGAGCTGCGCCGGCGGAAAGCCTACTAAGGGAGCTTTGGCTTTGGCGAAGCTGTGCTATGAGACTTTGCTGGAGGATGGCGTAAAAGCAAAGCTGGCGGTGGAAGCCGGTGCCTGTACCCAGGCAGTGGAAAACATCATTGAGGCAAACACCTATTTAAGCGGCATCGGTTTTGAAAGCGGAGGCCTGGCGGGAGCCCATGCGATTCATAACGGTTTGACGGTGATTAAGGATTGTCACCATCTGTATCACGGCGAGAAGGTGGCTTTTGGTACCTTGACTCAGCTGGTGCTGGAAAACGCTGGCCAGGAATCGCTGGAAGAGGTCATTGGCTTCTGCATGGATGTGGGATTACCCACAACCTTCGCAGAGCTTGGTATGGCGCGGCCGGATAAGGATCTGCTGATGGAGGCAGCTGTCAGAGCCTGCTCCCCTGACGATACGCTGGTGAACATGCCCTTTGAGGTAACTCCGGAAATGGTTTACGCCGCCATGGTGGGCGCCGATGCTTTGGGCAGATATTTTAAGAACTAAGCTGAAGCTGCTGCTTCGGGCTTAATATGGCCTCCGTGAATATAAAAGCGGAAGATAGAGACGAACGGCAAGGAGCCGGAGGATTTCCTCCGGCTCCTTGCCGTTCGCTATACTCCTTCCGTCATGCGCTTGGCTGCGGAGGCAAAAGGCTCAGCAAGCGCAGGCCTCTGCTGGCCCTTTGGCTTTCCTTGGTTAAAAGCTGGACTTACGACGGGGGCTGCCAACCTATAAAGACAAAATTTAGGCGCCTGGTTTCTCAGAAAAAAACGATAATTGTTCCGGTGGAAAAAGAGGGTTCGTTCCTTTAAAATAAAAAACGAGAAACGTTTTCCAATAAAGAATTGCATTTGGTTTCTGGGTTTTGTATAATTGAGAAGGACGATAGAGGGGTGCGGTTATGACAAACGATATGACCCGGGGAAATCCCACCCGGCTGATTATTTCTTTTACGCTGCCGGTGTTGTTTGGAAACCTATGCCAGCAGCTTTATGGCATGGTAGACTCCATCATCGTGGGCCGTGCGATCAGCATGGAAGCGTTGGCTGCGGTGGGAGCGACCAGCGGAATTTCGTTTTTAGTGATTGGCTGTATCCAGGGCCTTACCGCCGGTTTTTCCGTCATCACCGCCCAGCGTTTCGGAGCCGGAGACTATGAAGGGGTAAAACGCTCCGTCGCGACCTCGGCGCTGCTGAGCCTTGCTGCCACGGTTCTGCTGACGGCGGCGGGAATTTTAACCGCAAGGCCTCTGTTGGAGGTTATGAATACGCCGGCGGATATTATTGAAGATTCCTATGCTTATATTATCGTAATTTATTACGGCGTTGCGGCCACGGCCTTTTATAACCTGCTTTCCTGCATTATCCGCGCGCTGGGAGACAGTAAAACGCCGCTGATTTTTTTAGTATTCGCCTCTTTTTTAAATGTAGCGTTGGATCTGCTGTTTATCATCACTTTTCATATGGGAGTGGGAGGCGCGGCCTGGGCCACGGTGCTGTCTCAAGGGGTTTCCGGACTTTTGTGCCTGGGCTACGCCTGGAGAAGATTTCCTCTCCTGCGCATGGAAAAGCGGCATTGGACCTTTGATTGGAGCTACGCTTGGAAGCACTTACGGCTTGCCCTTCCGATGGCAATGCAGTTTGTCATTACTGGGACCAGCGTTTTAGTAAACCAAGCGGTTTTGAACCTGTTCGGCTCCGCTGCTGTGGCGGCGTTTTCCGCCGCCTCTAAAATTCATATGCTGTCGGAGCAGGTGGCTGTCTCCTTTGGAACGGCGATGGCCACTTATGCGGGACAGAATTACGGAGCCGGTAAAGCCGGCAGAGTCCGAGAAGGCTTGCGGAAATGCGCTTTAGCCTGCGAGGCAATTACACTGGGAATTATGGTGATCATGACCGCGTTTGGCGGGGTGATGTCCTCCTGGTTCATCGACGGGTATCATCCGGAGGTGATTCAGCAGGCGCATCTCTACCTGTTTATTTCCGCCCTGTTTTATCCCGCGCTAACGATGCTGTTCCTTTATCGGAATACCCTTTTGGGACTGGGAAACGGCGTTACCCCGATGCTGGCGGGAGTCTGCGAGCTGCTGTCGAGAATGATAGGCGCGCCTGTTCTGGGACATTTTTTCGGCTTCACCGGGCTTTGCTGGATCAATCCCATCGCTTGGGTCACTGCCTCAGGGCTTTTATTCCTCTCTTACCGTAAGACGATGCGGAACATACGGCCAGTGGATCCGACAGTGGATGCTTCGGATTCGAATAAGATTATGAATTAACAGGGAAAATCCTGTGGAGAACCGGACATCAAAAGGAGGAGTTCTGATGAAAAAAGGAATCGCGGTAGCGGGCAGCTTGGTAGCGGATATCGTATATACGGTAGACCGCTACCCAGAGATTGGAGCTTTAACGAAAATCCAGGATCCAATCATTAACAATACCGGCGGCGCTGTCTGTAATACGGCAATGGTTTTAGCGAAGCTGGACTCTCAGCTTCCCATTACGGCCTTGGGAAAAGTGGGGAAGGATGAAGCTGCGGAGCGTATTTGGGAAGCTTTCCGCCATTATCCCAATATTGATGTTTCCCAAATAGGCGCCGAGGGCAGCACCTCTTTCACACTGGTCATTGTGGACAGCGCCAGCAAGCAGCGGTCCTTTTTTGCTTATTGGGGCGCTAACGAGGTTTTCTGCGAGGATGATATCGACTGGGATAAATTTGACGCGAAGATTTTCCATATCGGCTATATCCTATCCTTAAACGCTTTAGATGAACCTGACAACCAATACGGTACTAAAATGGCCAGGCTCCTGGCCCACGCCAAAGAGCACGGCCTGGAAACCAGCGTGGATGTGGTCAGCGAAATGAGCGACCGCTTTCAAAAAATTGTGCCGCCGTCGCTAAAATACACGGATTATTGTATTATCAATGAAATTGAGGCCCAATGCACCACCGGGATTTCCCTGCGGGAGAATGGAGAGCTCCAGAGACAAAATATGAAAAAAGCGCTGGAAAAAATGAACGAAATGGGCGTGGCCAAATGGGCGGTCATCCATTGTCCGGAGTGCGGCTTTGGATTGGACTGCCGGACCGGAGAATATGTGGAGGTGCCCAGCCTGAAGCTTCCCAAGGGATTTATTAAAAATACCACAGGAGCGGGAGACGCCTACTGTGCTGGAGTGCTTTACGGCGCCCATGAGGACAGAAGCCTGGAGGATTCCATGAAGCTGGCGACTGCCAGCGCGGCGTTTTCTTTGTCTGACAACGGCGCCGCGGATGGCTTGAAGCCGGAGGCCGAGGTTATAAAATTTTATCAGGAAATGTGCTGACAGGAAAAACGTTCCGCCGGGAAGGCGGAACGTTTTTTGCTTCGGGAAAGGCCGCCGGCAGAATGAGAAATAACCTTCTGGGAGGATTTCTGCCAATGGCCGTGAGCCTTACCGGCCGCCGATCCGATACCGGCGGGTTCAAAGCATCCAGACCGTGCGGAACGAGGCCGCATACGGGCGAACAAGCTTTGAAACATCGCTTTCGCGTGTTTTTTGACATACCGGAGCTTTCGAAGAGCCGATTAGAAAAATAAAAGTGAAGGAAATATAAGAATATTGGAAAAGCGCGCAACCTTTTCAGAGGCTTCTTAGTGTTCTATATGAAAGGAGGGATTGCTGTGGGCAACGAATCGCTGCGTACGAACGATTCTGTTGATGAAATTTTGGATACCTATGGAAGAATGGTCTACCGCCTGGCCTATGCCCGGACCAAAAACCGGTATGACGCTGATGATGTCATGCAGGAGGTGTTTTTGCGCTATATCCGTTCCGGCAAAGAGTTTGCCGATGAGGAGCACCGCCGGGCGTGGCTGATCAGGGCCACCATTAACTGCAGTAAAACGCTGCTGTCATCCGCGTGGTTCCGGAAAACTTCCCCGCTGGAGGATACTCTGACTACGGAACTGGAGGAAAAAAGCGAGGTTTATTACGCGGTAATGGATTTGCCGGTAAAATACCGCACAGTGATCCACCTGTATTATTACGAGGATTTGTCCGTGTCTCAGATCAGCGGCTTGCTGAAGACTAAGGAGACCACAGTGAAGTCCCAGCTTCACCGGGCAAGAAGCCTTTTGAAAGAGACTTTGAAAGGAGAGCTTTTCTGATGTTTGAAAAGAAATACAAGGCCGATAACGAAAAAATCGAGCCCACCCGAGAAAGCTTACTCTCCCTGAGCTATAAAATGAAACGGGAACAGGCTAAAAAGAAAGACAAGAAAAAAGTGGTGAGATGGATTCGTCCCGCGGCGGCGGTGGCGGCGGCTTTGGTCGTGCTGCTGGGGTGCTTTCAGATTTTTCGCTCCCTTACGCCCCGCAATGGCCAGATCCCCATGGCTGGCGCGGGCGCGGCGGGAGAAGCCGCGGTTTCCCAGCAGCAGGCCCAGAGCCCTGAGGATTACAGCCGGGTTTACGCCCAGATCAAGGAGCTGAAGGAAAAAGAACGGGAAAACGGCGGAGACAGCTACACGGGGATTTATACTCCCGCTCTCGGCATGGATGGAATTCCGGAGGCGGGGGAGGAGAACGCTGTAAATACTGCGGGAGGCGGATCTCCATATGACGGTAGTTCAGCGGAAAAGGACTACTCCGACACCAACAACCAGGTAGAGGGAGTACAGGAAGCGGATATCATCAAAACCGACGGGGAGTATATCTACGCCGCAGTGGATGGAGATGTGTATCTGCTGAGGGAAAACGGCGGCAATCCGGAAATCCTTTCGAAGATCGAGAAAAAAGCTGGAACAGAATTGGATGAAAAGGATGGTGCACATGAAGCAGAAGAGTATGTAAATAATATTTATGTTACCGAAACGCGGCTTGTACTGATGAAATATACTGTAGATTACTCAACGTATGAAGACGCTGTGGCGGAGGATGTCGCCATAGCTGGTTGCTATGTGGGGCAAGGAACTTATACCGTGGCCGTTTATGATATCGCAGACCGGTCCCATCCGGTTTTGCTCAACGAGCTGGGGCAAAGCGGCACCCTGATATCTTCCCGTATGGTGGGCGATATTCTGTATCTGGTCTATAGCTACTATGTCCCCGGCGAAATCGATGAAACGGATCCGTCAACCTATGTGCCGGCCCTGTATCTTGGAGACGCCAAGACAGATGTAGCAGCCGGCGACATTATGCTGTTGGGTAAGCCGGGCGCGGCCCAATATCTCACCGTCAGCAGTATCGACGTCGGCAGTCCCGCTGAGTTTTTGGATACCCAGTCGATTCTGGGATGCGGCAGCGATATTTACTGCAATTCCGAAACCTTGGTGGTGGCGCTGACCACTATGGAAGAAACAAACGACGTTTCTAAGGATAAAACGGAGCTGTTCCGTTTTTCCTTAAAGGATGGCGCTGTTACCATGGAAAGCCAGGGCTCGGTGCCCGGATATGTGCTGAATCAGTTCAGCATGGACGAGTACAACGGCTATTTCCGTATCGTAACTACTGAAAATGTAACTCACTATTTTAACGAGGGCGGCATAGCTTCTGCGGAACAGGAAAAAACCAGGAACCATCTGTTTGTGCTGGATGAATCGATGAATATCGTAGGCAGTATAGAGGATCTGGCCCGGGGCGAGTCCATTTACTCCGCCAGATTTATGGGAGATACCGGCTATTTTGTCACCTACCGGCAGGTTGACCCGCTGTTCACCGTCGATTTGTCCACTCCCTCGGAGCCGAAGATTTTAAGCGAGCTGAAGGTGCCTGGCTTTTCCAATTATCTCCACCCATTTGGCGACGGATTGCTGCTGGGCTTTGGACAAAATTCAGATGAGGAAAGCGGGGAGATTCAGGGCCTCAAGCTTTCTATGTTTGATACCTCCGACCCGGCCGCGGTCGCAGAAAAGCATTCCGAGCTGCTGGGAGAGAAATATATGTGGAGCAATGCCATTGGCAACCATAAGGCTATCCTGGTGGATTCGGAAAAAAATCTCATCGGGTTTCCGGCGGAAAATGAGTATATGCTTTATTCCTATTCCCCGGAATCAGGCTTTCAAAAAATTGCTCAGTTAACGCTGGAGGCCGACGGCCCCGGCGATATGGATTACGACCTGCGAGGCTTCTACGTAGATGATGTGTTTTATTTATACAGCCCCAGCGGTTTAGCGGCCTTTTCTATGGAAGATTTCTCCCGGATTTCAACTCTGCTGTGGGAGGAATAAGAGAAGGTTATTCCAGGCAGGCGCGGTCAGCCGGCACCGCAGTGCGGACCGCCGGCTGATACCTGGGCTGGAGCGGGAAGCCTTACCCTCAACCCCTGAATGGCGGGAAGCGGCAGAAGTGAAAAGAGGAGCCCCGCGCTTTAGACGATGAGGCGCTAAGCGGGCCCCAGGGCTCAAAAAAGCAGTTGTCTGCCGATCCGCCGCAAAAAACGGAAGCCGGTAAATCGCAAGGCTGTTTTTCTACGAGGAGTGAAAACAATGCGTATAAAAGGTAAGCTTATTTTTACATGGATTTGTCTGCTTTTTGCGCTGGCCCCTTCCAGCTGCGCCGCCCCCCGCCCCCTGGGCCTCCCTTTCTCCGTTTCTCAGGTTGAGAAAATAGAGCTTTACCGTTTTGTGATACCGGCGCAGGCTCGGAAAAAAACTATTTCGGAGGCCGGAGGGATTCAATGGATTTACGGCGTCCTGGCGGAAGCGGAGGCGGCGGACAATACCTTGGAGCCGGAATCAGGCGCGCAGGTTACCAGTTTCCGGTTTTGTCTTAGCGGAGGCTCGTCATTTGAGATGGCTTATATCTCTCACGAAGGGAAAACCGGGGAACTAAAGGGAAAAAATATCAATTATCAAACGGCGGAGGACGTAAGCCGTCTATGGGATGGCTTCAGCGACGAAGAGGAAACGCCTGCTTCGGTATCGGAACTGCCAGCCATATAAATTATCCCTGAAGCTCCGCCGCTTCTCCCAGTTCACTTTCCGGGCCCGGCTTTATTATGGCAGCTTGCTGTTTTTCCATTTGTGCCGCGTCCGCTCCGACTCGCGATGGGACTCTTGGATGACAGAGTTGAAAAGAAAGCGGCGGCCTGCATTTTGGTTCGCGGCAGTAAGCGCGTTAAATTGAGAGCGGCAGGCGAAACGGCGGCTGCGCCATTTTGAAAGTGTGAAGGTAGTGTGCTGGCGGACATTTGCGCATGAATGTAATCATTCGGAGGGATTGTTATGAAAAGAAGAAAGCTTTTGTCCCTTTTTTCCGTACTGGCCTTTGTTCTCTCAGTCCAATTCAGCGTGCTTGGGGCGTCTGGTCCGGGGGCGGAGGACGCGCCGGCAGATATGAGCGGCACAGCCCTTAACGCCCAGGAAAGGGAGGCTTTCCACAGAAACGTTGCGGACGACGAGGCTTTTATCCATTTGGTGACGACGGCGGCGGAGCATAAGGGAAGGGACGTTTCCCTGAAAGGGGTGCATCCTGATAAGTGCCTTAAGCTTTACGGGCTGAAAAGATCGGAACAGAGCCTGATCGAGTCCCTGTGCGGCGTTTACGGGGAAACAGGAAAGATAGAAAGCTTGTTCAGCGATGATTACGGCGTACTGGTTCTTTATGTCAATGAAAATGATGAGTATGTGGACTCCTTCGTGTTTACCAGAAAGGAGAATCTGCCAGGCACCCAGGATAAAAACGGCTGGGTTCCTCTCGGCTCAGGCAGCCTGACGGCGGACGAGGATTTTCTGGCTCAGTACTCAAAAGATGGCGATCTGAGCAAATATATAACGGGCTTAGGTCTGAAAAATACCAGCCGGCTGATCCTCACCACCGCGATACCGTATCTGCCGACCTGTATCTATTTTGTGCAGGAAAACGAAGAATTCCTGCTGCCTCTGGAAGACGGCCGCGCCGGCATTCAAGGGCTGCAGGTCTATCGGGTGAGCGATATCGTCGAAACCTTTTTAATGCCTATTTTGGAGTTTCAAATAGAGCAGGCAGAAGAATATAGAAAGATGAATCCAGATTCAGAATATTTGCCGGCAGGTGCGCCACAATTTCCTGATAATTTACCCATGCAGGCTGCTGTGGATTTAAACACTTACTTTGCGGCCGGGCAGACGGAGCGCCATACGGCGGAAAAGTCAGGCGGCCCCCGGGCCTTGCCATCGGGTCATGACGATGCCGGTGAAGCGGCGGATCTGGGCGGGACAGCAGAGACTGCCGCAGTGGCCACGCCAAAACTGAAAACGGATGATATTTCGTGGATACCGGTCACAATTGCTTGCGCGGCCGTTCTGCTGACTGTGGGAGGAATTGGATATAGAGTGTGGAGAATCAAGAGGCGCAGAGGTTAAAGCACGGTAAAAAGGAACGGAGCGGCTTAAAGCTCCGGCAGTAAAATCCTGGAAGCTATAATTGTCTGAAAAATCTGGAAGCATACTGCTGGTAAGAATCATAAAAAGCACCTGATTTGATACCTTAGCGCCGCAGACTGCCCTGTGGTTCGTAAACGGGCGGCGCTTTTTCGGTGGAGTTTCCGCCGGCGTCTGGAAGGCTTTTGCGGGGCGCTGCTTGTAAAGGCAGCGCCCCGGCTGCTCCGCGGGAAGTTGAAAATTTCAGACAGCTTTCCGGGCTTTACTTTTGCGCGCCGGAGAAAATATGGCGATAATTGCTTTTTCAATTCAATAGTGGTACAATTCGGTTAGGAGGAATCACTATGCCGAATCAAAATGACAACCGAACGGTACCCGGATTTACAGTATATCATGACCTCAACAGCCCTACGGGGGAGAGCTATCACTGCCATGAGTACCATGAGGTGATTTTTTTCCTTTCCGGAGAGGGCCGTTATGTGGTGGAAGGCAAGACCTACCGCCTTCAGCCCGGAGACCTTCTGGTCATCAGCGACCGGGAGATCCACCGGGATAGTGAAAAAAGCGGGAAGCGCCGCGACCGGTATATTGCCTATATTGACAGCGCTTTTCTCGAGGAAGCAAAAAAAGCCGATCGCAACGGGGAGGATTTATCACGGTGCTTTGATGTGCTGTCCGGCAGGAGGTACCATCTTCTGCGGCTGGGGGCTCAGGAGAGAAAACGGGCGGCGGCGATTTTTGCGGCCCTTGCTGAAGCAAACCCTCAGGGCTACGGCGCGGACCTGCTGAAGAAATGCTATATGATCGAGCTCCTTGTTATGCTGAATCGGGCTTGCTTTTCTGAGGATGAACCTGAGGAGGCTTTGTGCAATCCAAAAATCCAATGCATCGTTGAGTTTATCAATACACATTTAGACGGGGATCTCAACCTGGAGCTTCTTTCCGCGCGGTTTGGCTTAAGTAAATACCATATGACCCGGGAATTTAAACGCTGTCTCGGACTGAGCCTGCATCAATATGTCTTAAAAAAGAGGCTTTTAGAAGCCCGTGCGGCGCTGCGGCGGGGACAGACAGCGGCCCAGGCGTTTGCCTTGAGCGGCTTTTCCGATTATTCCCATTTCTCCAGGGCCTTCCGGGAGACCTTTGGGATGTCTCCGCGGGAGTACCGTATGAAGGTAAAGGAAGGCTCGTTTTCGATGAAGGTGCTTTTTGAGTAACCGTTTGACGAATTACCTTCCGAAAGGCAAGAACCCCCGTTCCTCTTATGTGAACGGGGGTTCTTATTCAGAATGAGGCCTCAAGCCTTTTAGCTAATATCCCTCTTCGAAGGCCAATGCCGCATTTGCCCTGTCCAGAGCTTTTGCGAGCTGCCAGTTCACTGGCGGTTTTGATTGTGGACGAAAAACGGAGCCCTAAGAGGCTGAAAACCAGCACGGGTTTTGAGGCGGCGCAAAAAAGAAAGCTGGGTCCAGAAAAACGCAAGGCTTTTCGAAAAGAGGGCGGTGCCGCGAAAACGCTCACAGAAGCTCCCGGAAGCTTTTGATGTATTGGTCGGCCAGAGACTGGATCGCCTGGGACTGCTGGGCGGCATATACGTCGTATACGCCTACCGCATACATATTGGCCGCTTTAGCCCCCTGGATGCCGTCCAGAATATCTTCAAATACGGCGCAGTCCTCGGGAGCTACCCCCAGCCTTTTTGCCGACAGAAGGTAAATATCGGGAAATCCCTTGCCTCTGGCGCATTCCCCCACATGGGAAATCGCGTCGAACAAATGGTAAACGCCGTTGTTTTTTAAGGCTGGGCCGAATAAGGGCGGCCCTGAAGCGGTGGCCAGAGCAAGCTTGACACCCTTTTCCTTTAAGGAAAGCAGATACTCCATGGCCCCATCCTTCAGCCTTACCTCTCCGCTGTAGGCCGCTACCGCCCGGTCATCCCATTCCTGAATCAAGCTTTCCGGCTTTTCATCGAGATGAAAACGCTGGATGGTGTATTCCGCCATCTCCTGGTAGGACATGGGGCCGACCTTTTCCATATAATCATCGGGAACCTCCAACCCTCTGGCGTTGAGAAAGTCAATGTCAATTTTAGCCCATATTCCCATAGAATCCAGTATGGTTCCATCCATATCAAAAATAGCCGCTTTGATCGGTTTCATGTCGTCTCCTTTTGCAATTTTTTATCAGAAATAGTACATTTTTATTAACATTATACCGAAAGGGGAATGCAGTTGCAATCCCTTTTGAAAAAGTGTATAATATATTCGGTCAATAGTCTTGCGGTTCGCGACGCGAATAATAGGGAACGGGGTGAAAGGCCCCGGCAGCTCACTCTACTGTAAGAAGGACGAAAGGCAGCTGTCACTGGGAGAATCCCGGGAAGACGCTGAGTAGGAGGATTTCAAGCCAGGAGACCTGCCGCTGAGACAAGCAAAGACGTTCGGTGAGGAATGTTGGCAGACGTGCGGACAAAATGTGATCCTTTCGTGTGCTGAAGCCTTCTGTATCCGATACAGAAGGCTTTCTTTTTCGCCGGGAAAAAGGAGGAACTTATGTCATGAAAAAAGGAAAACTGCTTTCCCTGCTGTTGGCGGCGGCGGTAGGCGCCGGGTCGCTGGCAATGACAGCCCAGGCCGCTCCGGCCGAGCTGCCGGCGCAGACAGCGAAAACCGCGGCTTTTGTGAAGGCCAGCGATTGGGTCTTGAACGACGACTGGGCAATTTTTACGCTGGGCCGTAATCAAGAGGAGGGCTGCGAAAAACTGTATGAGGATTATTATCAGGAAGTGCTGGCGCTGCTGGCAGATCCGGCGGCCAAGCTGATCCCAAGCGATTATATCAGGCTTTCTCTTTCTCTTACCGCCATTGGCATTGACCCCAGGAATATTGAGGGGAATGATCTGCTGGAGAAAATTGACCAGGCGGACCGTGAGGAGTATTTTCAGATGTCCACCGGCTCTCTGGCTTACGCTTTAGCCCTGATGGAACGGTATCCGGATTCTTTTAGCGGAACGCTGAAGGAAGATACCATACAGAAAATATTGGACGCTCAGCAGGCGGACGGCAGCTTTGAATACACGGCAGGGGCGGGCTTCTCCGACCCGGACAGCACCGCTCAGGCGATGCAGGGCTTGCTTTTGCTGGGAGACTGCTATGCCGCTGAGGCTCAGGCGGCCGGGGATTGGCTGGCCGCCCAGATGAACGAGGATGGCGTTCTGGCCATTGACTGGGGTACCGGCCCAACTCCGAATCCCTCGTCTACCGCTCAGGCATTGATCGCTTTTGCCCAGAAAGGCGAGGTGCCGGCCAATGACCAGGGAAAGACGCTGTACGACGGCATCATGACCTTTGCGCTGGATAACGGTTCCTTCCAGGACGCCAATTGGCAGACGGGAGAGCTGGAGTATAACGAATATGCTACCGGCCAATGCTTCCAGGCGCTGGCAGCCTATTCCCGTATGGTAAACGGACAGTCCGCTCTGTTTGATCTCAGCGACGCTGCGGTTACCCCAAGGCCGAAGCCGGAAGAGGAGAAGCCGGAATCCGGCTCTTCCTCGTCTCAGGCCTCTTCCGAACCCTCCGGCGCTCCGGAAGAGGAATCCGAGCCGCCGGCTTCCAGTGAGGCCGCAGACCTGGATTCCCCCAAGACCGGAGACATGGGCCTGGTTTCCATTGCCGCTGTTGGCTTGATCGCTGCGGCAGCCGCTGTTGTTTTGTACAGGAAGAAATAAATCATTTGATTGTAAAAAGAATGGAACAGAATGAAAAGATATCTTAAAAAGTTGGGCTGCCTGGTCTGCTGCCTGTGTCTCGCCGCATCGTTTTGGGGATGCAAGGTGGAAACCGTAGAGCAGCACCAGCAGGCGGCCTCCTCTCAGGCGTCGCTAGCGCAGAATTCTTCCTCCAAGACAGGCGCGGGCAAAGAAGAGAAAGATTCTTCTAAGCCCTCCGGCTCCGGCAAGAGCGAGCCTGCCGGCTCCTCCCAGCAGGAGGGTCAAGGAAATGAAGCGGGAGAAAGCGCAGGAGAGAACGCCGGGCAGGCTTCCGTGCCCCCGGCCTCCAACACGCCGGAGGCGCCGGCTGTTTCCCAGCCCGGGAGCCTGCCCTCCAGCGGGGCGCAGCCCCAATCCGGAGGAGCCTCCTCGGCGCCCGCGGAACCGGCTCCCCCGGCGCCGGAACCTGAACCGGAGCCTGACCCGGAAACGATAACGGTTACGGTTTCCGTGCTCTGCACTTTGGCGGTGGGAAATCCTAACCTGAACCCGGGGGTGACGGTGCCGTCTGACGGCGTGATGGTATCCGGGCTTTCTCTGGAACTGACTCCGGGTCAAACCGCCTTTGACGCCTTGAGCCAGACCGGCCTGGCGCTGGATTATTCCGGCAGTCCGTCGAGAAAGAACGTATATCTGAAGGGGATCGGAGGCTTGTATGAAAGAGACTGCGGTCCCAGCAGCGGCTGGGTGTTTTCGGTGAATGGGGCGTATCCCAATACCAGCTGCAGCAAGGTCGCTTTAAGCGACGGAGACGTAGTTTCCTTTCAATTTACAGACGGAACCAAATTAAACTAAGCAAAAAAGGGGCGCTGCCAGATGAGAAATCCGATTTCAGAATTTCATCCTCTGGCGGTGTTTCTTTATTTTATGACTGCTGTTGGAATTACCCTTCTGTGGAACCGGCCCGGGCTTCTGCTGGCGTCCTTTCTCATCGCCTTTGGTTATGCCTGCGCACTGGAAAAAGGAAAAAATATTCTCAGAAGCCTGGTTTGGCTGCTCCCGGTAACGGCTCTGCCGGTCATCATCAATCCCTTAGTCAACCACCGCGGCAACACGCCGGTGCTTTATATCAACGATCAGCCGATTACTCTGGAGGCTGTTCTTTACGGCCTGTTCACCGGGCTGATGATCGCCGCCATGCTGTTTTGGTTTCAGACTTATTCCAAGAGCCTGGACAGCGACGGCTTTCTTTATTTATTCGGCGGAAAACTGCCCTCCATCGCTCTGATGGTAACGATGATCTTCCGGTTTATCCCCCAGTTTCACCGAAGCCTTCAGGAGATCGAAGCGGTGCAGAAAACTTTGGGAGCCGCCGTCAGCCGGGGGACGATAAGGCAAAGGCTTCAAGCCGGGGGGAGGCTGCTGTCGGCCCTAGTGTCTATCACTCTGGAGGATTCCCTTCAGACGGCGGATTCCATGAATGCGAGAGGCTATGGCCTGCCGGGGAAAACCCGGTCCAGAAAAATCCGGTTTGCCTTGCGGGATGGAGTGCTTTTGGCGGCCTCTTTGGGAGAATTGGTGTGCTTCCTTCTTCTTTTTGGGATGGGAAAGCTTGATTTTTACTATTTTCCGGCGCTGGCCGGCGCGGAATGGACGACGGCAGTGGCGGCGTTTTTTCTGGCAACTTGTTTTTACTTTTTGATTCCTATTTTTATTTTCATCGGGGAGGAAATCCAATGGCTCTTTTTGAAATCCAAAATTTCTCGTTTACCTATCCCAAAACGCAGGAGCCGGCGCTAAAGGAGATTTCCTTTTCCCTGGAGGAGGGAGAGCTTTTCCTTTTGAGCGGCGCGTCGGGTTCCGGCAAAACCACCCTTTTGCGCCAGCTGAAGCCGGCGATCGCTCCCTATGGCAAAAGGCAGGGAGCCGTCTTGTATGAGGGGCGCCCTGTAGAAGAGCTGGAAAAACGGCGGGCCGCGCTGGAAATTGGGTTCGTATTTCAATCGCCCGACGCGCAGATTGTCACGGACCGGGTGTCGTCGGAGCTTGCCTTCGGCCTGGAAAATGCCGGAGTGCCGCCGGAGGAAATCCGCCGGAGGGTAGCCGAGATGGCCGGCTTTTTCGGGATAGAAGGCTGGTACCATAAAGCAATAGAAGTCCTCTCAGGCGGTCAAAGGCAGATGCTGAATTTAGCGTCGGTCATGGTGATGAATCCCAAGGTGCTGATTTTAGACGAGCCGACCTCCCAGCTGGATCCAGTTTCCGCCGGGAATTTTATCGGGATGCTGGAAAAGCTGAACCGGGAGCTGGGGCAGACCATCCTCCTGACCGAGCACCGGCAGGAGGAGCTTTTCCCCTTGGCGGACCGTATCGGGATGATGGAGCTGGGAAGACTGAAACAGGCTTTGCCGCCAAAGGAGATGGCGGCGGCTTTGCTGGAGGAGCAGGCTCCCCTCTCGAAGGCCCTGCCGACTCCGGCGAAAATTGCCTGGGCGCTGGGAAGGCGGGCTGACCTTCCCTTAACGATGAAGGAGGGAAGAGGCTTTTTGGCGGCGCTTCCCCCAAGCGGGCATAAGCTGGAAAAGGCAAACCCGCCTGAACCGGGAGAAAAGATATTAGAGGCGAAAAATCTGTTCTTCCGGTACGATAAGGATGCTCCCGACGTTTTGAGGGATTTTTCCCTGACGCTGGAAAAGGGCCGGTGCCTGGCGGTGCTGGGGGGAAACGGCGCGGGAAAAACCACGGCCCTGCAGGTGCTGGCGGGCATCCTTCCGCCTTATCGGGGGCGGGTCAAACGGAAGACGGACAAGATCGCTTATCTGTCTCAGAATCCGGGGTTTGTGTTCCTAACGGAAGCTCTGCGGGAGGACTTTACTCTGGCGTGCCGAAGCGAAGAGCGCTGGCGCGGGGAATTGGAGCGTTCTCCCTTCTTTCAAAAGCTGACTCCTCTGCTGGAGAGGAATCCTATGGATTTATCCGGCGGGGAGCTTCAGAAAGCGGCTCTGTTCAAGGTGATTTTGACAGAGCCGGATGTCATCCTGCTGGATGAGCCCACCAAGGGACTGGACCCCTTTGCCAAGGAGGAGTTAGGAGCCGCTTTCCAGGAATGGACGGCTCAGGGGAAATGCCTGGTGCTGGTCACTCACGATATCGAGTTTTCTGCCCGGTATGCCCACCGCTGCGCGTTTCTGTTTGACGGAGGGATTGTATCCCAGGAAGCGCCGGACCTGTTCTTTACAACCAATCAATTTTATACCACCGCCGCCTGCAAAATGTCCCGGGGTATTTTAGACGGAGCGGTGACTGGGGAAGAGGTGATCCGCTGTGCGTCTGGCGCTGATCGTTAGCTTTTTACTGGCAGGCGGAGCCTGCCTGCTGTTCTTTTTTTCCTTTGAGAGACGGAAGCCCTCGGTAAAGGACATCCTCCCCGTGGTGGTGATGGTGGCGGTTGCCTCGGCGGGACGGGTAGTGTTTAATTTTCTGCCTCAGATTCAGCCTGTTACGGCGATTGTGATCATTATGGGCGTTTACTGCGGGAAGCAGACAGGCTTTCTCACCGGTTCGCTGTGCGCCCTGGTGTCCAATCTTTTTCTGGGCCAGGGCCCATGGACCCCTTTTCAAATGCTGGCCTGGGGACTGGTGGGAGTGCTGGCCGCGGTTTTGGCAAAGGCGCCGTTTTTCCGCCGAGCCTGGGCTGTCTGCGCCTACGGCTTTCTGGCGGGTTTCCTTTACGGAGCCGTCACCGATTTGTGGACGATTATGGCCATGGGAGAAAGCCTGAGCTGGCCTTTAGTTTTCACCGCTTATGCCGCGGCGGTTCCCTTTAACGTGCTCCACGGCATGGGCAATATAGTCTTTTTGATGCTCCTTTACCGGCCGCTGGGCGGCAAGCTGAAAAGGATGCAGGAAAAATTTGGGGTGCTGGCTTCTGGGAAAAATACATAAAGCAAAAGAAACCGGGGACAGCCCCAGAAAGGAGCGGGAAGCCTATGAAGCATTGTGTTCATATTTACTGCGGAGACGGAAAAGGCAAAACCACTGCCGCCGCCGGCTTGGCGGCCCGGATGGCTGGTTATGGGAAAAAGGTGCTGTTCGTTCAGTTTTTTAAGGGCGGCGAAACTGGGGAGATCAATTTGTTCTTAGGCCTGCCCCAATTTCAAATTCTCAGAAGCGAGAAACCGTTTCCCTTTACCTTTCAGATGGACGAAGCGCAGAAGCAGGAGCTGAGAGAGATCCACAACGGCCTTCTGCGCCAGGCCCTGGAACAATGCCGGAGGGAAGCGTTTGGCTTGGCGGTTTTGGATGAGGCGTTCGCGGCGCTTCAGGAAAATTTGCTGGATGAAGCTTTGCTGCAAAAATTCCTTTCTGAGCTGAGAGGCAGGATGGAGATCGTTCTGACCGGCAGGACGCCGCCTAGGGCTTATTTAGACCTGGCGGACTATGTGACGGAAATGACCCTGAGAAAGCACCCCTACGGCCAGGGGCTGGAAGCCCGGCGGGGAGTGGAATATTGAGCGGCTTAAGGATTTTCAAAAGCGCGGAGCGGCCCGCGCTTTTTCTATTTATAGGCTTAAACGCCGGAGCGTTTTCTGATTGGAAATGGGAATCCACCGCCTTTGTCCCCCGGACAGATTTCACTTTTCGGCCGGAAAGATTCGCCCTTGAAAAAAGCTTCTTGACTTTAGGAAACAATCTAGTTATTCTAAAAGATAGAAACCATGTTCGGAAAGGATGATCTTTTGACAGACGCGCAGCTTCATGAGCTTTTAAAGGATAATGGATACACGCTAGCGGTGTTAAAAGGGGACCAGGTGGTGTTCCACTCTCAGGAGAGAGGGCTGAAACCCCTTTATCAGTTATGCCGGCAGCAGCCTGAGCTTCTGCGGGACAGCGTGATCGCTGATAAAGTAACAGGCAAGGCTGCCGCTGTGCTGGCGGTTTTAGGGGGCGCTAAGGAGGTTTATTCCGATCTGATCAGTGAGCACGCTTTTCAGGTTCTGGAATCCGGCGGCGTTAAAACCAGATACGGCGGGAAAGCGCCGTATATTATCAATCGGACAAAAACCGGGATGTGCCCCATGGAAACCTTGGTGATGGATGCGGCCTCGCCAGAGGAAGGGGCCGCGCGGTTAATTGAATTTTTTGAGGGCTTAAAGGAGAAACAAAATGGAACAGAGAAAAATGAAAGGCACTGAAGAAATGGTATCCCTATTGGGGCTGGGGTGTATGCGCTTTCCCCATGAAACTCCGGGCAGCGACGACATCGACGTGGAAAAGGCGGAAAAGATGATCGATTACGCCATCAAGCACGGCGTCAATTACTTTGATACCGCCTATCCTTATCACGGGCATCAGTCTGAGCCTTTTTTGGGCCAGGCAATGAAAAAATACCCGAGAGAAAGCTTCTACCTTGCCAGCAAGCTTCCCATGTGGTATTTGAAAAAGGAAGCGGATGTGGCACGCTATTTTGAGGAGCAGCTGGAGCGCTGCCAGGTGGAATATTTTGATTTTTACCTGTGCCACGCCATGAATGAGGAACGGTTCCAGATGCTTCAGGAATATCATATTTTCGAGAAGCTGGCGGAATATAAAAAGCAAGGGAAAATCCGGCATATCGGCTTTTCCTTCCACGATTCCCCGGAGGTGCTGGAGAAGATTTGCAGCGCCTATCCCTGGGAGTTTGCGCAAATCCAGCTGAACTATGTGGACTGGGATTTTCAGGACGCTAAAGCCCAGTATGAAATTTTAGAACGGCACGGTCTCCCGGCGATTATTATGGAGCCGGTGCGGGGTGGCGCTCTGGCGGATTTGGGCGAGGGGCCGAACCAAGTGCTGAAGCGGGCTGATCAAAAGGCCAGCATCGCCTCCTGGGCGATCCGCTACGCGGCCTCTCTGCCCAATGTGCTGACCGTGCTCAGCGGTATGTCTACTGACGAGCAGCTTGCGGATAATATCCAGACAATGACGGAATTTCAGCCCTTATCGGCGGATGAGAGAGAAGCCCTGGAGAATGCTCTGGAAATTTACCGCAGAAATGTTCTCATTCCATGCACCGGCTGCCGTTACTGCATCGATTGCCCGGTAGGGATCGATATTCCTTCCATTTTCCGGCTTTACAACCATTTTTCCATGAACCGGCATACCCTCAACAAGCCGGAAAATGAGTTTTTAGCGGATTATCAGAAAATTGAGGAATCCTGCCGGGCTGACCAATGCATCGGCTGTCAGAATTGCGTTTCTCATTGCCCCCAGAGCATCCAGGTTCCTGAAGAGCTTGCAAAGATTGCGGCTTTTGTCTCAGGACTGGAAAAAAACGAATGAATTCTATTTGCTCCCCTGGCACGCCGGAAATTAGGCGTACCGGGGGTTCTTTTATAGAGAAAGCGCTGGAGGCGAGAATAGAAAAGTCCTGTCAAAGGGCGTTCCTCTCACGCGGTGCGGGGATCGAAATGCTGGCAGCAGCTTTTTAGGATAGGCTGGCGGGTGAAAGCGTCATCCAAGCATTGGATTTCTATAATATGCGAGAACTGGTGCTGCAAAGCTTCATTCCGGTGTGCGCCTGAGGCTCCTGGCGGGAAGAAAGCTTGATAATCCGCCCATATGCAAAAGGCCTCCGGAAAGCCGGGGGCCTTTTGCATATGGGCGGATTACACGGCAGAGCTCCTCTGATACGCTGCGGCCGGTAGGTCTTTAACAGAGATTTTCAAAATTGCCCCCAAGGAAAATCTTTTCAAAATGTTCATAGACTTTTCATAGCTTTTTTCTAAGAACGGAATATAATACTTAAATACCTTAATAGTTAACGAGGTGAATATTATGCCGGAATCTACTGTGCGTACGGAAAGGCTTTTGGAGTCCTTGACCAATATGCACCATGTTTTCCGCTGCCTGCCGCCAACAGGCGTGATCAACAAAGGAGAATTTTATGTTTTGCAGCATGTTTTCCAGCAGATGGACCGAAAGGGTGTGAATTATGTTACGCCGACCGAGCTGAGCGAGGTCATGGAGGTGACGAAGCCGGCGATCAGCAAAATGCTGAATGTTTTAGAGGATAAAGGATATATTGAAAGACAGCAGGATTCTAAGGACCGGCGGGCCGTTTATGTAACCCTGACTGAAAAAGGGCAAGGCGTACGAGAGGAATCAATGAAAATCGTGAGAGAGGCTGTGAACCGGATTATCCGGCAGATGGGAGATCAGGCCGCAGACCGGCTGATTGATGCGCTGCAGGACCTGCTGCTGGCTGTGAGACAGTGTTATCCTCACGATAGGAGCCTGAGGGAGGAGCAAGAATGAGAAAAATAGCAAGCTACTTACGAAGATTTTTCTTACCGGTTTTAGGAATCGTGGCGCTGCTGGTGATCCAGGCGGTGTGCGATTTGTCACTTCCGGATTACACCAGTAAAATCGTCAATGTGGGGATCCAGCAGGGGGGGATTGAAAATCCCGCGCCGGAGCAGATCCGGCAAAGCGAGATGGAAAAGCTTTTACTGCTGGTGCCTGAAGAAAGCCGGGACGCCGTGCTGGAAAAATACACCCTGAATACAGAAAAGGATCCAGCGGTATATGAGCAGAAGCGGCTCAGCGGAAAAGAGCAGGAGGACTTAAACGGCATCCTGGAAAAGCCGATTTTCCTGGTTTATATGCTGGAAAGCGGGCAGGTGGAAGGGATGCCCGGCGAAATTACGCCTGAAATCCTCCAAGGCATGGAGGCCCAGGGAATCTCGCTGGATCAGGTTATGGATGAATTAGACCAGAAGCTGGGCGAGATGGAGGGCAGCATTCTGACCCAGAGCGACATCCTGTATGTACAGCAGGAGTATGAGGCTCTGGGCGTGGACGTGGGCGCGATTCAGATCCAGTATATTGTGATCACCGGCCTGAAAATGCTGGGCCTGGCCCTGGCAGCCATGCTGGCCACCATCATCGTGACGCTTTTGGCTTCACGGACTGCGGCGGGCGTGGCGAAGAACCTGAGAAATGATGTGTTCCAAAAGGTGGTAAGCTTTTCTAACCAAGAATTTGAGAAATTCTCCACCGCCTCTCTCATCACCAGAAGCACCAACGATATCCAGCAGATTCAGATGCTTTTAGTGCTGCTTTTGAGAATCGTTTTTTACGCTCCCATCGTGGCGGTGGGCGGATGCGTCATGGCCATGCAAAAGAATAGCTCCATGTTCTGGGTCATCGGCGTGGCGGTGGTAGCCGTGCTCAGCCTTGTGGTAGTGCTCTTCAGTATTACGATGCCTCGATTCAAGCTGATGCAGAAGCTGGTGGATAAGCTGAACCTGGTTTCCCGGGAGATCCTGTCGGGCTTGTGGGTAATCCGGGCCTTCGGCACCCAAAAATATGAGGAAAAGCGTTTTGACGGGGTTAATAGGGATTTGACCAAAACCAACCTGTTCGTCAACCGGGTGATGACCTGCATGATGCCGGCTATGATGCTGACCATGAACGCGGTCACTGTGCTGATCGTTTGGGTTGGCGCGGATAAAATTAACGCCGGCGGGATGCAGGTAGGCGATTTGATGGCGTTTATCCAGTACACCATGCAGATTGTCATGTCCTTCCTGATGATCTCTATGATGTCTATTATGCTTCCCAGGGCCACTGTATCTGCCAACCGTATTCAGGAGGTCTTGGAGACAGAGGTGGAAATTGCAGACCCCGCAAGGCCGGAGGGCTTTGTCCCGTCGAAAACTGGAGAAGTAGAATTTCAGGATGTGTCCTTCCGGTATCCGGGCGCGGATGAGGATGTTTTGGAAAACATTACCTTTAAAGCCAAGAAAGGGGAAACCACGGCGTTTATCGGTTCTACCGGCAGCGGCAAATCTACCCTGATCAATCTAATCCCCCGGTTTTACGACGTGACCAAGGGAAGGATACTGGTAAACGGCCGGGATGTGCGGGATGTGACCCAGCATGAGCTGCGTGCCAGAATCGGTTACGTCCCTCAAAAGGGCGTGCTGTTTTCCGGAACCATTGAATCCAATCTGAAATACGGCGGAGATTCCATCAGCGACCGGGATATGGAGCAGGCGGCCCAGATCGCTCAAGCGACGGAATTTATCGGCGCTAAGCCCGATGGTTACCAATCGGAGATTTCCCAGGGAGGCGGGAACGTGTCTGGCGGGCAGAAGCAAAGGCTTTCTATCGCCAGAGCCATTGCCAAGCATCCGGAGATTTATATCTTTGACGACAGCTTTTCCGCCCTGGACTATAAGACGGATGTGGCGCTGCGAAAGGAATTGAAGGAGAAAACCGCCGGCGCCACGGTGCTGATCGTAGCCCAGCGGATCAGTACGATTCTCCACGCAGAGCAGATTATCGTGCTGGACGAAGGGAAAATCGTAGGAACGGGCACTCACGAAGAGCTGCTGCAAAGCTGCGAGGTATACCAGCAGATCGCCTTATCTCAGCTGTCAAAGGAGGAATTGGGCAAATGAGCAGGACACCTACAAAACGAAGAGGCCCAATGGGCGGCCACGGCGGCATGGGGATGTCTGTGGAAAAGGCCAAGGACTTCAAAGGTACGATGAAAACCCTTTGGAGTTATCTCTCAAACTATAAATTTGCGATTATTCTGGTGGCGGTTTTCGCCATTGGAAGCACCATCTTCTCTATTGTCGGGCCTAAAATTTTGGGGAACGCCACCACTGAACTGTTTAACGGCCTGATGGATAAACTCCAGGGAGGCTCCGGTATCAATTTCGGAAAAATCGGGGAAATCCTGCTGTTTCTGATCGGCCTGTATGTGGTCAGCGCTTCGTTCAGCTTTATTCAGGGCTTTATCATGACGAATGTGTCTCAAAAGCTGACCTACCGCTTGCGGAAAAATATTTCTGAGAAGATCGGCAGAATGCCTATGCGGTATTTTGACGGCCAGACCCACGGCGAGGTTCTTTCCAGAATTACCAACGATATCGATACCCTGAGCCAAAGCCTGAACCAGAGCATCACCCAGCTGATTACCAGCGCCACCATGCTGGTAGGAATTCTAGTGATGATGTTCTCCATCAACTGGATTATGACTCTGGTATCCCTGCTGATTCTGCCCATTTCTTTGGGAATCATCACCAAGATCATTAAAAAATCCCAAAAGCACTTTAAGGCCCAGCAGGAATATTTAGGCCATGTCAACGGCCAGGTGGAGGAAATCTATGGCGGGCATAACGTGGTGAAGGCATTTAACAGCGAAAAAAAGGTTACCGAGGAATTTCAAAAAGCCAACGAGGTGCTCTACGGTTCCGCCTGGAAAAGCCAGTTTTTGTCCGGTATGATGATGCCGATTATGAATTTTGTCAGCAATGTGGGCTATGTGGCCGTGGCGGTCCTCGGCGGCGTGTTCTCAATTCAGGGAATCATTACGGTGGGAAATATCCAGTCCTTTATCCAGTATAATAAGATGTTTACCCAGCCGATTCAGCAGATCGCCCAGGTGAGCAACCTGTTCCAGTCTACAGCCGCGGCTGCGGAGCGGGTGTTCGAGTTTCTGGACGAGGCGGAAGAGGATCAAACGGTCGAAAACCCGGTTTCCATCATCAACCGTCCGGGTGATGTGGAGTTTGAGAATGTCAAATTCGGTTATCTGTCTAATAAAACCATCATCAATGATTTCAGCGCCCATGTGAAGGCCGGACAAAAGGTGGCTATCGTAGGGCCTACCGGCGCGGGAAAAACCACCATGGTGAAGCTGCTGATGCGGTTTTACGATGTCAGCGGCGGCGCGATTTTGGTAGGCGGCGACGATATCCGGCGGTTCAACCGGGAAGAGCTGCGGCAGATGTTCGGTATGGTGCTTCAGGATACCTGGCTGTTTAACGGCACCATTATGGAGAATATCCGCTACGGCCGGCTGGACGCCACCGACGAGGAGGTAATCGAGGCGGCGAAAGCGGCGCATGTGCATCACTTCATCAAGACCTTGCCCGACGGCTATAATATGGTGCTGAATGAGGAGGGAACCAATGTATCCCAAGGCCAGAAGCAGCTTTTGACCATCGCCAGGGCGATTTTGGCAGATCCCAAGATTCTGATTCTGGATGAAGCCACCAGCTCGGTGGATACCCGGACGGAAATCAGAATCCAGAAAGCCATGGATAATCTGATGAAGGGCCGGACCAGCTTTGTCATCGCTCACCGGCTTTCTACAATCCGTGACGCGGACCTGATCCTTGTGATGAAGGACGGAGATATCGTGGAGCAAGGCACTCACGAGGAGCTGCTGCTGAAAAACGGCTTTTACGCTGAGCTGTATAACTCACAGTTTGAAGAAGCGGTGTAGGATGAAAAATTCCCGGGGCGAATGCTTGCCCCGGGAATTTTTCTCAAAAACAGCGAACAATAATGGGAGGACAAAGCCGCACGGCCTTACAGGTGCGGACTAACGGGGGCAGACGGAATTTGCCTTTGTTCTAATATGTAAGTATGTGCGATTCGTAAAACAGCAATCGCTTGATGAAACTGTGCCGTTCAGCCTGAAAGCGAAATTTTGGCCTGAAAATGGGCCGCCTTTTGCGGAGGCTGCGCCTGCGCTCCCGTGTTTTCAGCGGCGTTTTTTGGCGCCCTTACAAAAAAGCCGGGCTTCCCGATAGGCGCGCCGGCGATCGATGCCGGGAACCGCAGACAGCCAGCTTTCCCGCGGAAAACAAGGAAATATGGTTTCCCTCTTTTCTTTGCGACGGTTTTCCTGTATAATATAGTCACTAGTACTAAAAAAAGAGCAGGTAGCTAAGTATGTATGGTGCAATATTGGGCGATATTGCCGGCTCGAAATATGAGTTCAGCAGGCCCGAAAAATTTGATCCCTGGAAAGTGAAAATATTCTCAAATGATTGCTGTTTTACCGATGATACGGTCATGACAATCGCCACCAAGTACGCGGTTTTAAAAGGAGTTCCCTATGCCAAGGCTTACGGCGTATTTGGAAGGAAGTACCCGAATGTGGGTTATGGAACCATGTTCAAAAGATGGATTGACAGCTATTGTGAGCGCGGATATAATAGCTACGGTAATGGCTCTGCTATGCGGGTCAGTTTCATCGGCGAACATTTTGACACCCTGAAAAAAGTGGAGGATGAAGCACAGAAAAGCGCGCTCTGCACGCACAACCATCCGGAGGGGGTCAAGGGCGCCCAGGTGATCGCGGGCTGCGGCTATCTGGCGAAAAACGGCGCTTCCAAAAAGGAAATTAAAAGCTATGTCCAGAAAAAATTCGGATACTCCTTGAACAAGCGGCTCAGCTTTTACAGGGTATTTTCAAGGTTTGATATGTCCTGTCAGAAATCAGTGCCCTTGGCGCTTCAATGCTTTTTGGAGAGCGACTCCTGGGAGGAATGTATCCGCAATGTGTTCAGCGTTCGGTGCGATACCGACACCATCGGCGCTATCGCCGGCGGCATTGCGGACGCTTATTTTCATGGTACTGGCTTCGACGAAGACGCTCTTTTAAGGCAGTTTTTAATTAAGCCTAACAAATTCGGCGCTATGGATCCCTTTTTGTACCAATGGGCCATAGCAAAACAGGAAGAAAGTGGTGAGCCATCATAACAGTTATCACTTACCAGTCAAAACGAGTCTTAAAAATAGTTCAATCCGGTAAGGTTTACCGGGCCCACCGCAACATCGGCATGGACCGGGCCTATTCCGCTTTAGTGGAAATTTTGGGGCTTCATTGCGAGTGCCCCATTTTCGGATGCCTTCGGTTTCGCCGCCAGTGTACAAACGGAAAGGTTTCCTCTTCAGCAAAGCTGGTGCTTAAGGTGCCGGATGAATGCGTTAAGCTGACGGAATATTCTGTTTGGGCTGATTTTATGTATCATATTCAGTATACTAAGCCTGCGGATTACACCATGGTAGCGGTAGACTCAGTGGAACAGCTTTCTCAGGCTCAGCTGGACAAAATGATTCATTCCTTAAAAAAACAGCGCAGACCTCTTGCCTATCATTGCCCCCAAGCGATTTTAGAGGAGATCCGCCCCGAATGGCTGGTGGATTTCAGCCTCCACAACAAGGAAAGCTTTTGGCAGCGGCGCAAAAGATAATATGATTATGAGACCGTTCCGGGGCTTTGAGAGGGAAGCTTTGGGACGGTTTTTATTTTCTCGTAAGTTTTTTATGGAATTTAGCGTTTTTCCCTTGACATTCGACTATAATTTGGATATAATAATCAGGCGTTCTAAAAATACAATATTCTATGGAGAGATGTCCGAGCTGGTCGAAGGAGCACGACTGGAAATCGTGTAAGCCGTTAAAGCGGCTTCTGGGGTTCGAATCCCCATCTCTCCGCCACGTCGGAGCAAAGCTTGTTTTGCTCCGTTTTTCTTTGTAAGAAAAACATCCACCCGCTTCCTTGCTCCTCCTCTTTCGCAAAAAGTCACGCTCGGCTTACCTGTTCGGTTGTAAACGCCCTCACGACGGTTCGCTGTCAGCTTTTTGCGAGTCACAAGGGTTCCATCCCATCGCCAAAATGCTGAAAAAATCTTTTTTATGCGGCTCTTACAAATGAAATAGTCGGAATGTCTTGCCTTTTTGCGAAAAAGAAGTGTTCGACTGCAAAATAAGCAGAGCCGTTAAATGGCTCTGCTTATTTTGTTTTGAAGAAAGGAGGTGGACAGCGTGAGCGTTCAGCTAAGAAGTTTTTCTTTTCGTTTTGCAGAGCAGGTTTTTAACAGCCGGCTGCAATTAAAGCAGGAAATAAATGAAATGCTGCTGGAGGCTTGTAAGGATCTATCTGTTTTAGGCCGTCCCGCGTTTAACCGTATTTTGAAGGATTTATTTGTTGAGAAAAATTGGATAAGCCAACCGCGGGTATCTCCTGAGATGAAGGCCTACAGCAAATTTGATTTTATGAAAGAAAGAGTGGCGGTGGAGGTCCAGTTTGGCCACGCTTCTTTTATTGGAATAGATTTGCTGAAATTTCAGATGGCTTCTTACTCGAATTTAGATCTTATCGATTTCGGCGTTTACATAACGACTACGAAGGCGATGCAAAAATACTTAAAGACAAAATATAACAGGAATTGGGATGGTTCATTAAACTACGAGAAAGTAGTGAAATATCTGCCCTATTTTAAGAGCGCCATTCAAGTACCAATTTATGTGATAGGAATTGATATCTAGAGGAGCGTGTGAAGCCGTGCCGCTCTTTTCGATGGGCTTTCGCCTGTCGATGAGGAGCGATGACGTCTGCGATGCTTAGAAGAACCGGTAAAGGACCGAAAGCAGCGTATCATGCGGCTTTGTGCCAGAATTCATTCGTATTAGGCGGCGAAGGGAAGTGTGAAATCACATGAAAGAGAACTTAGTTTTAGCTTCAGCTTCTCCGAGAAGAAGAGAAATTTTCACTATGCTGGGGCTTGATTTTACCGTTCAGGCGGCTGATATCGCGGAAGCTGTGGCTCCGGGCCTGCCGCCGGAAGAGACGGTCATGTCTCTGGCCGCCCAAAAGGCCGCGGCGGTTAAGGAATGCATGGGTGATTCTCAAAGGACTATCGTGGGAGCTGATACGGTGGTTTTTTTTCAGAATCGGATTTTTGGCAAACCGAAATCCTTTCAAGAGGCCTTTTCCATGCTGTCGGCTTTGTCGGGCAACACCCATCAGGTGTATACCGGCGTATGTATCCTTTCCGCCAAAGGGCAAGAGTCGCTCTTTTTTGAAAGGACCGATGTAACCTTTTTTCCGCTGACGCAGGAAGAAATTTGGAATTATATACATGAGGAAAAGCCCTTTGATAAAGCGGGCTCCTATGGAATCCAGGGAAAGGCCGCGGTATTTGTGGAAAAGATCCAAGGGGATTTCTTCAACGTAGTAGGCTTTCCGGCAGCCCGGTTTATCCGAAAGCTGAGGACGCTGGAGAAGTGAAAAGGGATCTTCCCGAAGCGCTCCGAAAGGGTAAGAGGCTGTTGTCCTGTTAAAAGGCTCAAAAGGTGCTTTGTATCCGCAGCGCGCACGCGGCTGCTTATGCGCCGGCACTTTGGCGGCGGGGCGGTAGAATCCACTCACCGGCCGTTTAAACCAAAGCTGCTTTGGTTTGATGCTGACGGACAACCCCTTTTTTCAACAGCACGCCGGAAGGGTGCTTTCTCTAGAGCTCGCGTTACCTGACTGGAAGAAAAGAAAAAATCCCCCGGCACTTGCCGGGGGATTTTTTTACTATGACTTAAGCCAAAAGGAAGTTATGGAAGGTACCAGATCTTAAAAGCCGCCCGCAATACGGGCGAGAATAAAGACCGGCAGAAGCGATGTTCTTTCTGGCAAAATGGCGGACGTTCCAGCCGCCGAAAAACAGAAAGGATGTCGCTTTGCGGCAAATAGCCCTCAAGGTCTGGCTGCCGCCTGTTTCTTTATTATTTCAGGAAAATGCGTGCCCGGGGCTGGGGGCTCTCCGGAGCGGAAGCTTCGGCGCAAATCCCATTTCCCCTTGGGGAAATGGCGGAATCTAAAGGAAATCGATTGTTTTTGAGACGCAACAGAACAGAGAAATGAGAACTAAAATTATATTTTATGAAAAATATTTTCATAAAATATAAAAATAAATTTAGAATACATATTGACTTTTCTTAAAATATATAGTATTTTAAAATTAAATCAAGATAAAAACACAATAAAATGAAAATTAAAAGAAATATATAGAAAAAATATTTCAATAAAAAGAAAAATATTTTACAAAATTTGAAATTTTGGTTGTTCTGCAGGCATGAATTTGCTATTCTTTAATTAACTCAAGGATATTATTCGGAAAGAGGAGATTGAGAATGAAAAAACAGTTAAGGTTCCTGCAGAGCGGAATGGGATGTACGGAACGGATTCAAGCCACGTACTCTGCTTTGTCCGGCGCTTCCAAAAAGATTGCGGATTTTGTGATAGATCATCCTGATCAAGCGGTTCATATGACGGTGGTTCAGCTGGCCGAATCCTGTGAGGTCAGCGAGGCCAGTGTAGTTCGATTCTGCCAGTGCCTGCAATACGCCGGGTTTTATGAGTTTAAGCTGAGCCTGGCTGCCGAAATCGTGCCCGCGAGCCAGATGATTCAGGAGGATATTACCGTGGAGGACACGGAGCCAACCATTCTGGAAAAGGTTTTTGCGGGAGAACAGCAGGCGCTCCAGGAAACGCTTCAAATGCTCAACCGGCAGGACTTTATTTCAGCGGTCAATCATATCGCGTTTTCCAATAAGGTGGAATTTTTCTCCTGCGGCAATGCCCGGCCTATCGCCCAGGACGCCCATTACCGGCTTTTGCGGACAGGCATTGATTCCCGGATTGGAATTGACGATTATGACTGCCTGATCCACGCCTCCATGCTGAGAACAGGAGACGTAGCCATTGGGATTTCGCATTCCGGAAGCACCAAAAATACCATCAAGATGCTGGAGGAGGCCAAGAAAAACGGCGCCACAACCATTTGCATCACCGGTATGGAGAAAGCGCCCATTACCCGGGTGTCGGATATCTGTATGGTTTCTCATTCCAAGGAGACGATGTTCCGCAGTATGGCTATGGCTTCCCGCATCGCCCAGATGGCGATTATCGACGCCTTGGTGGTCGCGGTATCCTTCAAACGGTTTGAGCGGTCCAAGCAGTATCTGACTTTGACGGACAAAATTTTAGTAGAGGACAAAATGTAAGCTGGCAATGAGGAGAGGACGAATATGAACGTAGTGGTTTTGGGAGAATTGTGCGAGGACATCCTGATGCACAACCCTAATTCCGTAGAGGTGTTTGAGCAAAAGATTTGGGCAAAGGACGTCACTGTGACCGCTGGCGGCTCGGCGGTTTATGTGAGCCAGGCCCTTTCCAGAATGGGAGTTGACGTGAGGCTGTGCGCTGTGGTTGGAGACGATGAGTCCGGCAAGAGAATGCTGCGGGACTTGCAGGCATTTCCGGTGGATTGCTCCATGGTGCGGATGCTTCCAAATTCAGATACCACCAGAAGCATCGTGATCTGCGACGGCCCTGAAAAGGATTTCAAGGGATGCTCACCGATGCTTCCCTTATACATACCTGATATTGAGGACCTTGGCGGCGCGGAGCTTTTATATGTGGCCGGCTATGTCCTTTATCCTGAGCTGTGGACTGCCGAAGCCAGGGATTTGCTGAAAAAGGCAAAGGAACGGGGAATTACCGTTGCGCTGGATGTTCAGATGTTTCCAGTGGAGGGAATCGATCAGCTTGAGTTCAGCCATTTAGAAGGCGTTCTGCCTTATGTGGATATTTTCTTTGCCGCTCGAAAGGAGATGCTGGGCCTGCTGAAAACAGAGGATCCGGCCGGCTGCATGAAGCTGCTTCAGGAGATGGGCTTCCGGGGGACAGCAGTGTTCAAGCAGGGAGGCAAGGGATGTGTAGTGGCAACCGGCGGTGAACTCGTTCGCCGGCCGGGCTGCACCGTGGAAGCCTACGATACGGTAGGCTCGGGAGATATTTTCGGCGCCAGCTATTGCTACGGCGCTATGAGCGGCTGGGACAGCAGGCGCTGTGCCGACTACGCGGCGGTATTTACCGCTTTGAGTATTGGGGAATATCACAATGTGAAGAATTACCCCGCCAAAGAAGCAGTGGAAGCTGTGCTTTCAACTATAGATTAGGAGATGTGCGTTTATGAAAGAGTTGAAGATTTGCGTGATCGGCGCGGGAAGCACCTACAGCCCTGAATTGATCGACGGATTTTTTAACCGTCAGGACAAAATGAAGGTAAAGGAATTTGCCCTGATGGATATCCGTATGGACCGGCTGAAAATTGTAGGCGGCCTGATCGAGAGAATGTGCCAGCATTATGACAATCCGCCGAAAGTGATAATGACCGACGACCTAAAGACCGCGGTAGAAGGCGCGGATTATGTCGTAACTCAGTTCCGCGTGGGCTTGCTGCCCGCCAGAGCCAAGGACGAGAGAATCGGCCTGCGCCACGGCTATATCGGACAGGAAACCACGGGCCCCGGCGGCTTCGCCAAAGCGCTGCGCACCATCCCTGTGATCCTGGAAATCGCTGAAATGATGAAGAAATACGCTCCGGGCGCCAAGCTGATCAACTTTACCAATCCATCTGGAATTATCACGGAGGCGGTGGCCCGGTATACGGATGTTCCCGTGGTGGGCCTGTGCAACTGTCCCATTACGGCCTTCATGCGCACCAAAAAGCACATGGGCTGGGAAAACGACGACGTATTTTTCGATTATTTCGGCCTGAACCATCTTGCCTTTATCAAAGGGATCTATCTCAACGGCAAGGATGTTACCGACGAGGCCTTTGAAAAGATTTTAGACCATCCCAACTGCGATGAGATGCTGGGCTATGCCTTCAATAAGCGCCAGGCCCTCGCCATGCGCGTCCTGCCGGTTAGCTATTTGCAGTATTACTTCCACCAGAAGGAGCTGTATGAGAAGATTTCCTCCCAGGAAAAGACCCGGGGTGAATCCCTGATTGAGGTGGATAAGCAGCTGCTGAAAGATTACAGCGATCCCAACCTGACCACTAAGCCGGCCGGCCTGTCGCTGCGCGGCGGCGCATGGTATTCAGAGGCCGCGGTTTCCCTGATCAATTCCATGGAAACCAACGACGGCGCCATTCACTTTGTCTGCGTGCCCAATCATGGATGCATCCAGGGCCTTGATGATATGGCGGTGGTAGAGGTTCCCGCAGTGGTTAAGGGCGACTGCCTGCGGACGCTCAATGTGGGCAAAATGCCTGCGGCGATTGACGGCCTTGTGAAACACGTGAAGGCTTACGAGTCTCTGACGGTAAAGGCCGGCGCCGAAAGATCCGCAGACGACGCCCTGCTGGCGCTGATCAGCCATCCGTTCATCCGTTCTGTCAACGATGCGGAAGCGATCCTGGACGATATCATCCGTGAGCATGCGGAATATATCCACTTACATTAAATAAACGCCGTCGATTCGCGGCAGGAGGAAGAGGGACATGGCAGTAAAATTTTTAGAGGACGTAGGCGCTAAACTCATCAACGCTACCCGGAAGGAAATGGTAAACGCCATCTTTGCCGCCAGCGGACGAGTGGTGATCGGTGAAACGGTTACCTTTAAGCAGTCTATGATCGACGGCGTCAGCAACATCGAGCTTTTGAAGAGCTGGGGCTGCGATATGGTCACCATTAACCATTATAATGTAAACTTCCCCATGATTCCTGGAATGGAATCCACCCAGGCGGGAATCGAGCAGTTTGGCTCCTGCTTTAACGAGGCCGGCAGCAAGGGCTGCAAGCCCAGTACAAAGGTGATTGAAAATTCTTTCCAAAAGATTTTCTGGCAGTTTGGCTTCGGCGCCACTATTGGCGACGTCAAGCGGCTGGTAGGCGTACCGGTGGGTATGACTCTGGAGCCCGTCACCGAGGAGGACGACTATCCTCAGGGCCGGGTGGCCAATGAGGAAAACGCCCGCAGAGGCGCCGAACAGGGCGCCAGCTATATCACCCTGATCCACACGCCTCAAATGTCCGCCGGTGAGTTCGCGAAAAGCGTGGCGCAGGTGAGAAGCGGCATGGGAGAAATGGGACTGGTAAAGGCCGGTAAAATGCCCTGGGGCGGCTGCTCCTTCCTGGTGAATGCGGACGAATTTGTAACGGAGGCTGAAATTAAGGAGCTTGCCGCGGCAGGGGCGGATGCCATTGTACTGCCCACGCCCGGAACGGTGCCCGGCCTCACCATCGAGCTGGTGCGCCAGTGGGTGACAGTGGTGCATAATTGCGGCTTGCTGGCGGAAACCACCATCGGTACCTCCCAGGAGGGCGCGGATCCGGATGTCATCCGCCGTTTCGCCATCGACAGCAAGATGACCGGGGCGGATCTGTTCCAGATCGGAGACAGCGTTTACGGCGGCTGCTGTACTCCGGAAAATGTGATGTCTTTTGCGCGGGCTATCAAAGGCCAGCGTCACACTCTGCGCAGGGCGGCGCTTTCTCCCCTGCGCTGAGCAGTTAAATTCAGATAAAGAAGGAGAGGTAAACTATGAAAAAGCATGCGGCACTTTTACTGGCAGTTGCCCTGGCGGGCTCTATGTTCCTGGCGTCCTGCTCCGGTGATGGTTCCGGAGCTTCAGCCCCGGAAAGCTCCGGCGGCACTGAGTCCCAAAGCGCCAGCGCGGAGGAGTCCTCCGGAGCCGAAACCCCCGAGCTGTCCGGCGAATTGGTCGTTATGACCCTGGCAGGAGAACCTTTTGTACCTGCTTGGCAGGATCAGGCGGCTGTTTTCACAGAGCAGACCGGCGTACAGGTTACGATAGATTCTGTACCATGGGAAAACCTGCGCGAAACCTGCACGTTAGAGCTTGCTTCCGCTACCGGCGCTTACGACGTGATTTACGTCCATCCCTCCTGGTTCCAGGAGTTTGCGAAAAACGGCTATCTGGTTCCCGCGGATGAGTATACCACGGAGGAAGATTTGGAGAAGTATATCACCAACCTGGTGGATGACTACCGCTACGAGGGCACCCTTTACGGCCTGCCGGACTGGATCACCACCCACGTACTGGCCTACCGCACCGATATCTTCGAGCAGGAAAGCCTTGACCCGCCCGAGACCTGGGATGACCTTCTGGCAGTTTGCGAGCAGCTGAGCGGCAGCAGCGAGTATTCTCCCATTTCCTTCCCGGGCAAAAAGGGCGGCGCCCTGGCCAGTATCTTCAGCTCTCTGCTGACTAGCAACGGCGGATGGTACTTTAACGACGCCGGCGAGCCTAACGTCAACTCTGCGGAAGGCGTTGAGGTGGCTGAATTCTTAGCTGATTTGGCCCCTTATCTGCCCTCGGGATATCAGAACTTCCACTGGGATGAAAACGGGCAGACCGCATCCGGCGGAAAGGCCGCGATGACGCTGGTCGCCACCCAGTCTACCTCCTGGCTGGAGGAAGAAAGCAGCGCTACTGCTGGGAAATGGGGCTATTTGGCTCTGAAGTCCAATAAGGGCACCGTGGGCGGCATCATCGACGACTACTGCTGGTCCGTGTGCGTTGACTCTCAGAACAAGGAGGCTGCCGGCGAATTCGTGAAGTTCTTCACAGATACCGACGCTCAGAAGTACTTCACCCAGAAGTCCAGCACCTGCGGCGCCACTAAGGCGTATTATGAGGATACCGAGCTGCAAGAGTCCATTCCCATGCTTTCTGCTATGTCTGAAATTCTGAATGAGAACACCAATCCGGCTCCCTCCTGGGGTACCTGGGCTGCCGAATGTGAGATTTTGGAGGTAAACCTGCAGAACGTTATGAACGGCAATATGACCGCTCAGGATGCTTTAGATCAGGTTCAGGCCAAAATGACCGAAGGATAAGCATTGAAGCTTTAGCGCGAATTACGGTGCCTCAGCCGGACACCGTAATTCGCGCGTTTCTTAAATGGTGTTTTAAATTGTGAGTGCTGGGAGGCCTTGTTATGAAGCGTCGTTCTAAAAGTCGCCTGCGCACCGGAAATTTGGCTATGGGTTATTGTTTCTCGCTGCCGGTGATGATTTTCCTTTTTATTTTTATTTTTCTTTCCATCGCGTATTGCTTTTATATGAGCTTCTTTGAGTGGAAGCTGTTTGATTTAGGTAAGGATAAAACATTTGTCGGCCTTGATAACTATATTAGAATTTTTCAAGACGGCATCTTCGGGCAGGCGGTTGGAAACACGCTGATAATTGTTTTTGTTTGCCTGACCCTGGAAACTGTATTAGGCTTTTTGATCGCGCTGACCCTTTGGAACCTAAAGCGCACCCTGAGGGTGCTGCAGACGATTCTGCTTCTTCCCATGATTACCGCTCCTGTGGTTGTGGCCCTGATTTGGCGGTATATCTACGATCCCCAGTTTGGAATGCTGAACTATGTGCTGAGAAATACCATCGGGATAGGCGATATCGCTTGGCTGGGAGATGAGAGCACCTCCCTGATGAGCGTGATGGTGGTGGATATCTGGCAGATGACTCCCTTTACCATCCTGATTCTGTTTGCCGCTATGACCGGCATTTCAGAGGACTGGATCGAGGCGGCTCAGGTGGATGGCGCTAAATTCTGGCGCATCGTCCGTAAAATTATTCTGCCGGCCCTGATGCCTATTCTGATGTTTATCCTGTTGATGCGCACCATGGATCTTTTTAAGATTTTTGACACCGTCTATGTGCTCACCAAAGGCGGCCCGGGCTTTTCGACAGAGACCCTGTCGATGTATACCTATAAGGTCGGCTTTTCCCAATACGAAATGGGCTACGCGATGGCGCTGTCTATTGTAACGTTAGTTGGAATCATGCTGATCAGCTGCTTCTATATGCGGCGCAGCAAGAAGCTGGAAGAATAGGAGGTGGACGGCGATGCAGTCGAGACGCAAGAGAAAAACGCTGATCCTATCCATTTTAGTTGTGGGCCTGTTTGTTATATGGACCGTCGTTCCGATTTATATGCTGATTTCTCAATCGGTAAAGCCGGAAAGCATTATGTTTGCCGACCCGCCGAAGCTTTTTTATCAGCCGATTTTTGACCACTTTGTGCGGGTATTTGTCCGCAACGATATTTTAGGCAGCATGATAAACAGCGTGATTGTTTCTGTCAGTACCATGGTGCTCTGCGTGGTGCTGGGAGCTTTATGCGCCTACTCCCTGGCACGGATCAGAATTCCGGGCTCCAAGTTTATTGCGATGTTTATTATTCTAACCCGCACGGTGCCTGCCGGCGCTCTCATGATGCCCATGTACGTGCTGATGCGCGAGCTGGGGCTGGCCACAAGCTATCTGGCGGTAATCTTTGCCCATACGGCTCTGCAGCTTCCCTTTGCGGTGCTGATGATGAAGGGCTTTTTCCAAGATGTGCCCCTGGAGCTGGAGCAAGCCGCCCAGGTGGATGGCTGCTCCAGAATGCGGACTTTTGTGAAGATCTGTATTCCCATGACGGCCCCTGGTGTGGCTACTACCGGAATCATGGTGCTGCTGAACTCCTGGAACGAGTTTATGTTCGCCTTAATTCTCACCGGCAGGGGAACCAGAACGCTTCCCATCGCTATTTCGTCGTTTTTGGGCGCCGTTTCCATTGACTGGGGCGCCAGCTCCGCGGCGGCTACGCTGGCTACCGTACCGATTTTTATCGCGGGCGTGTTCATTCAGAAGTATTTTGTGCGGGGGTTAACCAGCGGCGCGGTAAAGGGATAACCGAATGAAGAATATACATAATTTAGAAGGATGGTTTGATTGAATAACAGTATCATGTTTCAGGAAATCCAAGAGGAGCCTGTTGCCTTAAGAGAATGTATCGAGCAGAACCAGGTCATGGTAAAATTTTTGGCGGAGGAGATCCGGAGCAAAAATCCAAGCTACCTTGTGCTGGCCGCCCGGGGTACAAGCTGCAACGCGGCTAAATTCGCCAAATATGTGTTTGAGACCTATGTGGGGCTGCCTGTAATGATTGCGGCTCCATCGGTGCTGACCAAATATGGCGGAAAGCTGAAGCTTTCTAACGCGGTGGTGGTTGGAATTTCCCAGTCCGGCGCGGCCCAGGATGTTTGCAGCCTAATCGACAGAGGAAACCGGGACGGTTCGCTGACTGTGGCCATCACCAATACCGAAGGCTCTTTGCTTTCCCAGCGGGCAAAGTTTCACCTTAATTGCTGCGCTGGCCTGGAAAAGAGCCTGGCCGCTACGAAAACCTTTTTGTGCCAGCTTGCCCTGCTGACCCAGCTGGCTGCTCAGCTGTCCGGAGAGCCCCAACTGCTTGATTTAGTGAAGAGGCTGCCCCGGATTGCCGCGGCGATGCTGGACAGAACACAGGAGCTTTCCCGGATGGCGCACCGGTACCGCTTTATGAACGAGTGCTTTATTTTGGCCCGGGGGCTGAACTATCCTATCGCGCTGGAATTTGGAATCAAGACTCAGGAAACTTCCTTTGTCCGTTCCAGGGCATATTCCGTGGCGAATTTTACCCATGGCCCCATTGCCATGCTGCGGGATTTTATTCCGGTGTTTGTGCTGGCAACCGACGCCGCTACGGATGAAAATACCTGTGAGATGATTAAGCGGCTGAAAAACCAGCGGTGCGACGTGTGCGTGATTACGAATAAACAGGAAATTGCCGATCTGGCGGGAGGGAACGCGGTTCTTCTGCCGCCGGAATGTGAGGGCGTAGCGGGAGGCTTTGCCTGCGCTACGGTGATTCAGCTGTTTGCCTGCGAGCTTTCGGTGCAGCGCGGCAACAACCCCGACGCTCCGGAAGGACTGACAAAGGTGACGGTCACCGTCTGACAGCCGGCGCTCGGTATGACTGACGCGAATATTCCTGCTTTTCGTCCCCTCCGGAGAAGCTTGACCATCCGCGTCGGTGCCGACGTGCCCGAGGGCAAACGGAATAAAGCGCTTGTGGAGCCTGGAGTTCGACGAACAGGCTCCGCAGGCGTTTTGCTTTATTCAAGAGATGCCCCGGCTTGTGCAGGGGAGAAAAAGAGCTCCTGCCTCAAACGTTGAGGCGGGAAGGCTGTTGGAAGCCTAGGAAAGCCCTATAAAAAGGCTGGCCTGCTTACGCGTTTAGAGTGCGTGAGAGAAACGCGGGCGATCCATCGGTTCAGAGAGGAAGCTGGCAGCAGTTCCCGAGGTTCTTCCAAAAAGCGGAGCACTTCTGACCGTCTTCTGGAATAAGATAAAGAAGAACTTATCAGGAGGCGATAGCTTGGCAATACGAATATTTATTGATCAGGGCCACAATCCCAGCGGCCACAATGCCGGGGCGGAAGGAAACGGCCTGCGGGAGCAGGATGTGACCTATAACGTGGGAATTTACCTGGCCAGTCTGCTTAATGACGATGTCAGGTTCCAGGCCCGGGTGTCCCGCCCTACGCCGGAAACCGTTCTTGGCATAGATAACGCGACTAGCCTGCAGGAGCGGGTCAATATGGCAAATTCCTGGCCCGCTGATTATTTTATCAGCATTCACTGCAATTCCAACACAAATCCCGAAATCAACGGCACTGAGGTCTATGTTTACCGCGCCAATACCCAGTCCTACTGGCTGGCTCAGCACATTCTCAATGGCATTGTTGAGAGAGTAGGCACCCGGGATAACGGCGTCAGGATCAATCCCTCGCTTTTTGTTCTCCGGCGCACCACTATGCCCGCCGCGCTGGTAGAACTGGCGTATCTCAGCAATTGGGCCGACGCCCAAAAGCTGCGGGAGGATCAGTGGGAATTTGCTTGGGGAATCTATCAGGGACTGCTTAGTTATTTTGGTTTTCAACCTCTTTCGTAAGAAAAGCAGCCGGGTTCAGAACACTGAAAAGTTCGCTCTAAACCCGGCTGCTTTATTGTTTGGAACCCCATCGGCAGAGGTGGAGGAAACTCCCCAAAAAGCTTTCGCAGCAAGCATCGGGCGAAGCAAGCCTGCAATGACCGCTTTGCGATGCCGGTAAGCTGTCATTAAAACGGTGACCGCCCGTTTACGGGCAGTGAGGCAAGTGACGCGATGCAAATAAAATTCGCCGCGGCTCAAAACGCTTACCGCCGATAGGCCCTCATAGAGCCTGCCCAGGCCTCTGGTTTTGACGGCGGTTATGGCAGGCTCCAGCTTGCGCATTCGGAAAAACCGGCGGAAGGCTTCCGCCGGTTTTGTTCTGCTCCTTATCACACTTGGAAACTCCGTTAAAATACCTTTCCCGCAGAGGCTGAGATTACGGCCGCTCGGAACAGCGGTTGGAAAAGGCTAATTGAGAAAGAACCGTAAATTTAGAAAACTGTTTCAGATGTTTTGAAAGGCTTGCGGATAGTAGGGAATGATACTCCTGCTGAGCCTCTGGACGGCTTATCGATATGGCTTGGGATCAACTGAAAAAGCAGAAAATCCGAATGCTTGTCTATGGAAAATAGAAAAAATGATCTACAAAATATTGACTTATCATTTACAGGTGATACAATATATAGTATCAATCTTTTCGAGGAGGACCCGAACTATGGAGCTTTCAAAAAACGCGCTTACCGTATTGGAACGCCGCTACCTCATGAAAAACGGGGAAGGAGTTGTCATCGAGACTGTAGAAGAATTGTTCCGCCGCGTGGCCGGGGCGATTGCCGCGTCAGACCGCCGGTATGATGAAAACGCCGATTGCGAGGCGCTCGCTGACTCCTTTTATAGAATGATGACCAACCTGGAGTTTTTGCCCAACTCCCCAACCTTAATGAACGCGGGGAGGCCGCTGGGTCAGCTGTCCGCTTGTTTTGTGCTTCCGGTGGAGGATACTATGGAGGGCATTTTTGAAACCATTAAGCAGGCGGCGCTGATTCATAAATCCGGCGGCGGGACAGGTTTTTCCTTTTCCAGGCTGCGCCCCTGCGGCAGCGCGGTGAATTCTACCGGCGGCGTGGCGTCGGGTCCCATCAGCTTTATGAAGGTGTTCAATATGGCCACCGAGGCTGTTAAGCAAGGCGGCACCCGGCGGGGGGCCAATATGGGAATCCTACGGGTGGATCATCCGGATATTATGGAATTTATCCACTGCAAAACCAACAATAAGGAAATCACCAATTTTAATATCTCAGTGGGCCTGACAGAGAAATTTATGAACGCTGTGGAGGCGGGAAAGGACTACGAGCTGGTGGATCCTCACGGCGGCAGGGTCACTGGTACGCTGAACGCCCGGGAGGTATTCGAATGCATCGTGGATGCGGCCTGGCACAACGGCGAGCCTGGAATTATTTTTCTGGATCGCCTGAACCGGGACAATGTGGTGCCGAAAGCGGGGGAAATCGAATCCACAAACCCTTGCGGCGAACAGCCCTTATTGCCCTATGAATCCTGCAATTTGGGGTCAATCAACCTGACAAAAATGCTCAGGGAAGAAAACGGCGTTTACTCCTTTGACTGGGACAAGCTGAAGGCTACCGCCAAAAAAGCAGTGCATTTTCTGGATAACGTGATCGACGCCAATAAGTATCCTTTGAAGGAAATCGACTTTATGACCAAACAGATCCGCAAGGTCGGCCTGGGAGTCATGGGGTGGGCGGATGCCCTGCTGCGGCTGAAAATCCCCTACAACTCCGAGCAGGCCGTGCGGCTGGCGGAAACCGTAATGAGAGCGGTGACTGAGGCGGGCCGTGAGGAAAGCCGGGAGCTGGCAAAGGCCCGCGGAACCTTCCCGCTGTTCCAGGAGAGCACTTTGGATCAGGAGCTTCCCCAGCGAAACGCTACGGTTACCACAATCGCCCCGACCGGAACCTTGTCGCTGCTGGCCTCCTGTTCCTCCGGCGTAGAGCCGATTTTTGGCTATGTTTATATCCGAAATATTATGGACGGTACGGAAATGATCGAGGTCAATCCCATTTTGCGGGAGGTCCTGGAGGAAAGGGGCCTGTATTCCGACGAGCTGATGAAAAAGATCGCTAAACAAGGCAGCCTGGAAGGAATTGAGGAAATTCCCGAGGAGATCCGCAGGGTGTTTGTTTCCGCCCATGAGGTCAGTCCGGAATTTCATATCCGTATGCAGGCGGCTTTCCAGCGGCATACGGACAACGCGGTGTCCAAGACCGTGAATTTCTGCAACAGCGCCACACGGGAAGAGGTCGCGGAGGTTTATAAGCTGGCTTTCCGCCTTGGCTGCAAGGGCGTTACGATCTACCGGGACGGCAGCCGCAGCGAGCAGGTGCTGAACATCGGCAAGGTGAAAAAGGATGGCCAGGAGGAATCCCCGGCTGAAGGCGGCCAGGCGGTCATCAAGCCCCGTCCCCGCCCGGATATGACTACCGGCATCACCGAACGGGTGAAGATTGGATGCGGAAACCTCTATATTACGGTGAACTATGACGACAAGGGTATTTGTGAAATTTTCACCAACACCGGCAAGGCGGGTGGCTGTCCGTCCCAGTCGGAGGCTACTGCCCGGCTGGCCTCTATTGCCCTTCGCTCCGGGATTGACGTGAGAAGCATTATCGATCAGCTGAAGGGCATTCGGTGCCCGTCCACCATACGGCAGAGCGGCATGAAGTGTACCTCTTGTCCCGACGCTATCGCTAAGGCGATTGAGCGGGTTTACCAGCAGCAGGTACGGCTGGGACATTGGGCCGAGCCGGAGCTTTCCGCCGCTGAGGGGCCGGCGGCCTCTCAGGCGGAGACCGTAGTGCCGGGCAGAATGCGGTTCTGCCCTGAGTGCGGCGCAAAGCTGGAGCATGAGGGCGGATGCGTCATTTGCCGCAACTGCGGCTACTCCAAATGCGGTTGATGGCCGAAATTTAATATGCTTTTGAGCAGGCCCAGGCCCGGTTTTCCGGACCTGGGCCTGCTGCGCGCCGCTGACAAGGCAAAAGAAATCCGCTGGTTCCACTTGACGGTTAATAAGTAACATGCGGCGGGGAGAAGAAAAAATCAAACGCTTTACAGGGGAGGGCTCTTTTCGGGCCGGCTGATAAAAAGCCGGTTTAACGGCAGAAAAAACCATGGGAAAATTGACAAACCAGCCGGATTTGCTATAATTGATGTGTCAATTGTTGATAGATCAATTATAAGCGAGGAAGAGCTAAATGGAACGTACTTTTCATATGCTGCTATACAGGGCGTTTCACGCCCAGCGAAGCTATCTCCGGCCATGTTTAGGAGAAATAGGCCTGGTAGTGGGTCAGCCGAAGCTGATCACTTATTTGGCGTGCCACGGCCCTTGCGGGCAGCGGGAGCTGGCCGAATATTTTGAGGTGGATTCCGCGGCAGTGTCCCGGATGGTGGACTCCTTGGAAAAGGGCGGTTTTATCACCAGGCGGCCCAACGAGGAGAACCGGCGGTGCAATTCCATCGAGCTGACGGAAAAGGGGCATCGCGCTGATGAAACCTGGCGGGAGCGATGCCGTGAAATGGAGGAGCTTATGCTTGACGGGTTCAGTGCGGAAGAGCGGGAAAGGTTCGCCGGTTATCTTTCCCGGGCGTACCGAAACCTCCGGGGACAAAAGGAGGGCGTTTTATGACGGATCTGAAACGTCTTCTGCGGTACCTGGGACCTTATCGGAGAGATATGGTCATCGGCGCCTTGCTGGTGGTGATTGAAACGGCCTTTGAGCTTGTTCATCCCGCTCCTGATGGCGGACTTAATTGATGTAGGGGTAAAAAACCACGATGTCCCGTATATTTTGCAGCAAGGCGTTTATATGGGAATCTGCGCCCTGCTGTCGCTGGTAACCGGTCTGCTGTACGCCCGGTTTGCCGCCCGGGCGGCCTATGGCTGGGGCGCCCGGATCCGGGAGGCCCAGTATCAGAAGGTACAGGGCTTCGCATTTTCCAATCTGGATCATTTCGAGTCCTCATCCCTGGTGACCCGGATGACCACCGACGTAACGGTGCTGCAAAACGCTGTCAACGGCGGCTTTCGGCCTATGGTTCGGGGACCGGTGATGCTGGTGATGGGCGTAGGGCTGTCCTTTTGGATGAACCCAACCCTGGCGCTGGTTTTCCTGGTCTGCGCTCCCCTTCTAGGAGCGGCTCTCTTTTACATCCTTCGAAAGATCGCGCCTCTATACAGCCTGCTGCAAAGGGCGGTGGACCGCTTAAACGGTGTGGTGCAGGAGGGGCTCACCGCTATCCGGGCTGTAAAGGCTTTCGTCCGTGGGGAGTATGAGGAGGAGAAATTCCAGGAGGTCAATACCTCTCTCATGGAAACCAGCCAGAAAACCTTTCAGTACGCGGTGCTGAACCTGCCTGCGTTTCAGCTGGTAATGTATGTGTGCGTCATCCTCATTATGTGGTTTGGCGGCAATATGATTCTAAATTCCACGCTCCAAGTGGGGGAACTGACTGGGTTCCTGAGCTACGTTTTCCAGGTTATGAACTCAATGATGATGATCTCCAACGTGTTTTTGCTGCTGACCCGGTCTCTGGCCAGCGCTCACCGCATCGGCCAGGTGCTGGAAGAGCAGCCGGCGTTTTCCTCGCCGGAACAGCCGGTCGGCCAGGTGCGCGACGGCAGCGTGGATTTTGACCGGGTATTTTTTAAATATAAGCCGGAGGCACAGGAGTACGCTCTTTCCGACGTAAGCCTGTCTATCAAGGCTGGGCAGACGGTGGGAGTCCTGGGCGGCACCGGCTCGGCAAAAACCACCCTGGTACAGCTGATTCCCAGGCTGTACGACGCCTCCCGGGGAACCGTGCGGGTGGGCGGCCGGGATGTCCGTGACTACGACCTGCGGGCTTTGCGGGACGCGGTGGGAATCGTACTGCAAAAAAACGTGCTGTTTTCCGGCACGATTCGGGAAAATCTGCTATGGGGAAATCCGGAGGCGGATGACGACACGCTGTGGGAGGCTTGCCGCAAGGCCAGGGCCGATGAGTTTATTGAGCGGCTGCCCAAGGGAATGGATACCGATTTGGGGCAAGGCGGTGTAAATGTGTCCGGCGGGCAGAAGCAGCGGCTCTGTATCGCCCGTACCCTGCTGAAAAAGCCGAAGGTGCTGATTTTCGACGATTCCACCAGCGCGGTAGATACTGCTACTGAAGGAGAAATCCGCGAGGCGCTGGCAAAATTGACCGATGTAACTAAAATCATCATCGCCCAGCGGATCACGTCGGTGATGGATACAGACCAAATTATCATCCTGGATGACGGTAGAATCCATGGTACGGGCACTCACCGGGAGCTGCTGGAAAAGGATTCTATTTATCAGGAAATTTATGCTTCCCAGATGAAAGGAGAGGAGGACTGATGGCGAAACGGCAAATCACCGGGAAAAAGCCTAAAAATTTCCGCTATACTGTGGAAACTCTGCTGTCCTATTTGGGCCGCCATAAGCTCCTTTTGCTGTGGGTGGCGGTGCTGGTAACAGTGAGCGCCCTGGCGAACCTGCTGGGAACCTATATGATCCGCCCGGTGGTCAACAGCCTGTCCTCGGGGGATATGGGAACGCTGATCGCCGGCGTCGCGGTCACCGGGGTGATTTACGCAGTCGGCGTAGCCGCGGCCTACGGCTATACCCAAATTATGGTGAAGGCCGCTCAAAGAGTGCTTTTCGATATCCGCAGAGATTTGTTTTCCCATTTGCAAACCCTTCCTCTGCGCTTTTTTGACACCAGGCGGCACGGCGATGTGATGAGCTATTTTACCAATGACGTGGACACGATTTCCGACGCCCTGAACAACAGCTTTGCCATGGTGATTCAAAGCTTTATCCAGATGGCGGGGACATTGCTGATCCTTTTCATTCTCAACTGGCAGCTTTCCCTTATTGTTACTGTATGCTATGGGGCGATGTTCCTCTACATCCGTTTCAGCGGCAAGCGGAGCAAGGCCTATTATACCATGCAGCAGAAAAGCCTGGGAGAGCTGGACGGCTATATTGAGGAAATGGTCAACGGCCAGAAGGTGGTAAAGGTCTTTAACCATGAGGAAGAAAATATGCAGGGCTTCCGGGAGAAAAACGAGGCGCTCAGAAAAGCGGGAACCGGCGCCCAGGCCTTTGCCGCCACAATGATCCCCGCGGTGGTGAGCATTTCCTATATCAACTATGCCATTGTGGCCATTTTGGGTGGTATTATGGCCTTACAGGGCATGACGGATGTAGGAAGCCTGGCCAGCTATTTGGTGTTTGTCCGGCAGGCCGCCGCGCCGATCAATCAATTCACCCAGCAGGGAAATTTTCTGCTGGCCGCCCTGGCAGGCGCGGAGCGGGTATTCGAGGCCATGGCCCAGCAGCCGGAAAAGGACGAAGGCAAGGTGGAGCGGGTTCACGTCGAAGCCGATGGGGCAGAGGAGCAATGGGCATGGCGCCGAGAGGACGGAACCCTGGTGCCTTTGCGGGGAGACGTGCGCTTTCGGGAAGTGTACTTTGGCTATGATTCCGGGCATCCCATTTTGAAGGATATCAGCCTCTACGCTAAGCCGGGGCAGAAAATTGCATTTGTAGGCTCCACTGGCGCGGGGAAAACCACCATTACCAATCTGATCAACCGCTTTTACGACGTGCAGGAAGGCAGCGTAATGTACGACGGCTTTGACGTCCGAGAGATTAGAAAGAAGGATCTGCGCCGGTCGCTGGGCATTGTGCTTCAGGACACTCATCTCTTCACCGGAACCATCGCGGACAATATCCGGTTCGGCAAGCTGGACGCCGGTCAGGAGGAAATCGAAAGGGCGGCCAAAATTGCCAACGCGGATTCCTTTATCCGCCGGCTGCCCCAGGGCTACCAGACAGTGGTAACAGCGGACGGCGCCAACCTGTCTCAAGGCCAGCGGCAGCTTCTGGCTATCGCCCGCGCCGCCATAGCAAACCCCTCGGTGCTGATTCTCGACGAGGCCACTTCCTCTATTGATACCCGTACAGAGGCTTTAATTGAAAAGGGGATGGACCGGCTGATGGAAGGGCGGACAGTGTTCGTCATCGCCCACCGCTTGAGCACGGTTCGCAACGCCGATGCTATTATGGTGCTGGAGCACGGGAAAATCGTAGAGCGGGGCAGCCATCAGGAGCTGTTGGCACAAAAGGGGATTTATTACCGCCTTTATCATGGGATGCTGGAACTGAGCTAATAGGCGGGTGCTGAAATCAGCGAAGGAGGGCTTTGCCTCCGTCAAGCGGTCAGACCGCGGCACCGATGATGGGGAGCCAACATAAACTGAGATAGGCTCCCCGGAGCCCTCAAAAGCGCAGAAGGCCGAAGCTAAACTCAATAAGGCCGCATGTCGGCCTCATGATATCACAAAGCATGAGAGATAAAAGCCTGAAAAGGGAAAGCTCAGTCTAATAGGAGAAATACCAATAACGGGAGGAAGTGCCGTGCGTTTAAAAAATGGAATAGTATTGGATCAGGATTTTATTCTGTCGCCAAAGGATATTGAGGTCCAAGGAGAATGGATTACGGCTCTGACGCCTTGGCGGGATGAGGAGCCGGGCGGTTGGATTGATCTTTCCAATAAGCTGGTGATCCCCGGGTTGATTGACCAGCATATTCACGGATGCGGCGGCTTCGATGTGGAGGACGCCTCTCTGGAGGCGCTGGCCGCTATGTCGGAAGAACTGGCCAGGCATGGGGTTACCTCCTTTTGTCCAACCGTGATGGCCAGGCCCATTGAGGGGCTTCCTCCCATTCTGGATATGATCCGCGCGGGTCAAAGACAGGGCCTGTCGGGGGCCTATGTTCACGGCGCCCGGCTGGAGGGCCCTTATTTATCGCCGCTGAAAAAGGGAGCGCAAAAGGAAAGCTGTCTCAGCAAGCCGGACGCCGGGGAATTCTTAGCACTGTGGAATCGGTATCCCGGCCTGATTAAAATTGTGGACTTAGCGCCGGAGCTGGAGGGCGCCGAAGATTTTATCCGGCGGGTTCGCTCCAGGTGCGTGATCTCTATGGCACATACAGCGGCTTCTTACGAGGGAGCGTTAGAAGCATTTCGTCAAGGGGTGGGCCAGGCCACCCATTTGTTCAACGGCATGGCTGCTCTCGGCCATCGGGAGCCAGGTCCGGCAGGCGCGGTGCTGGACAGCGAGCAGGTTCGGGCGGAGCTGATTTGTGACGGGATTCATATCCATCCGGCAATGCTGCGGCTGGCGTTCCGGATACTGGGAAGTAGGGCGGTGGTTGTCAGCGATTCTATGCGGGCCGCTGGTATGCCCGACGGAGAATACACCCTGGGAGGCCAAAAGGTTTGTGTGCGCCAGGGCACAGCTCTATTACGGGATGGCACCTTGGCGGGATCCACTACGAATCTGCACCAGGAGCTGCGAAATCTGCTGAGGTTTGGGATTCCTCTGGCGCAGGCGGTAAAAGCGATGACTTTAAATCCGGCGGTTCAGCTTGGCGCGGATAAAACTACGGGGAGTATTCAGCCCGGGAAATACGCCGATTTGGTCGTGCTGGACCAGGACTATGAAATTTTTATGGTGCTGGTAAAAGGGAAGATCCGCTGGTGCGGAAACCGGGCTCCTGCTGAATGCCCATGACGACGGCGGTGCGGCCTGTTTACAAGGGAAATACGATCTGAACCAAACGGGGGATTTTCTCCCGCTAGGGCTTTGCCCTAGGATTCAGACCTTTCTCCATGCATACATCCCTGGAGCATAGCTGCAAGATGGGCTAAAAGATGATTTCAAATAAAAAAGTGCCTCTGAGATCAGCGCGAGAGCAAAAAGAAAGAAGAAGGAAAAAGGACTGTGCAAAAAGAAATTTGGTGATCGGCGGCTATATGTGGTATAATAACTTCACACTGCCAATGACGGCAAAGCTACCGATGGAATGATAGGGGCCTAGGGTTAAGCCTATAGGGAAGAAACGGCAGGCCTTTTTTACAAGAGCGGGAAGCTTGACCTATGCCGGCCTTATACAGCTTATCATAGATTTAAAAGAGTTTCTTCCTTTTTCAAAACGAATATTTTTTGTAAGATGGATAGCAAAATATTTATTATTTAGAGGCAGTATACCTTAAAAAGAACAACGGCCTGCGGTTGCGCGGAAAGGATTTTTATGGCGATCAATAAGTTTATGCGCCTTGCTCTGAAGGTGCTGTCCTATCCGGATATTGACATTCGAAAGACCTATCCGCTGGAAAGGTCTATCCGCTATTTAAGACTGCCGGCCCTTCTGCCGAAAGACCGATGGCAGGATCATACCATTGTGTCTGAGGGAAGAAAGATTCTCACCAGAATTTATACTCCAGAGGACAATACAGGGAAAAACACACTGCTGTTTTTCCACGGAGGAGGATGGGTGACTGAAAGCATTGACACCTATAATAAGGTGTGCGACGCTTTGGCGCGGGCAGCCCGAAGCCGTGTGATCTCGGTGGAGTACCGTTTGGCACCGGAGCATCCGTTTCCTCAGGGGCTGGATGATTGTTACGCTGCTGCCCGGGAGCTGTTTGTCAGGCCGAAAAGCTTTGGTTTTGACCTGGGGAGGGTGACGGTGATAGGCGACAGCGCCGGCGGTAATCTGGCCGCAGCGGTTTCCTTACGGGCGCGGGATGAAGGAGAATTTTATATTCCCCGCCAGATTTTGATTTATCCGGCTACCTATTACGACCACAGCGAATCGTCGCCGTTCGCCTCAGTGATGGAAAACGGGAGCGAATATCTTTTGACCTCCAGGAGAATCTGCGAATATATTGATCTTTACAAGCGGGATGACGAGGATTTAAAAAATCCGTATTTTGCGCCGCTTTTGGCAAAGGACTTTTCCGATCAGCCGGATACCCTGATCATTACCGCTGAGTTTGATCCCTTGCGGGATGAGGGGGAGGCTTATGGCAGAAAGCTGCGGGCGGCGGGGAGCCGGGTGACTATTTACCGGATGCGGGACGCCTTGCATGGCTTTATGGGGCTGGGCACCGGTTATATTCATGTGCGCCGGGCCCATGCCCTGATTAACACGTTTTTAAACGGGGGTGAAAGGGATGAATCAGGCAGGTAGCTGGCTTAAGCTGGATAACGCGGGCAAGATTTTCCCTTCCACCAGCGGCAAGCGGAATACCGGAGTGTTCCGCTTTTCCTGCGAGCTGACCGAGCGGATCCAGAAGGTGCCGCTGCAGCAGGCTCTGGATCAGACGCTGGAGTGCTTTCCCCATTTTTTGTATATTCTTAGAAACGGCCTGTTTTGGTATTATCTGGAGGCCGGAGATCTTCGGCCTAAGGTTCATGAGGAAAACACGGGGGTATGCTCCCAGCTGTTTTACCGGAACCAGCGCCACCTGCTGTTCGATGTAAGCTATTACCGCAACCGGATTAATTTGGAGGTTTATCACGCCCTGACAGATGGCACCGGCGCGCTGCAATTTTTGCAGTATCTGCTATGCGCCTACCTCTCAGGGGTCCATCCCGGCCAGGTTCCCAGAGAACTGGCCGACGAGCTTTCCCCGGCTCCAATTTCTTCCAGGGCGGAGGACAGCTTTAAAAAATATTATCAGCATGTGAAAAAAGTGAGGTCCGGCCTGCCGGGCCGGGCGTACCGCCTTACCGGCAGATTCAGCGAGGAGTACCGGGTCACGGAAGGACTGATGTCCTGCCGGAAGGTATTGGATTTGGCAAAAGCTTATGACAGTACCCTTACGGTTTTTCTTTGCGCTCTGCTGATGATCTCTATCCACCGGGAGATGATGCTTTATAAGGAGAAAAAGCCGGTGGTGATTACGGTTCCGGTGAATCTGCGCCAGTATTTTTCTTCGGAAACTACCCGGAACTTCTTTGGAAATATCCGGGTGGCCTATCGGTTTCAGGAAGGAGAAGAAAACCTGGAGGATATCATCGCTTCACTGAAAAGCTCTTTTGAGCGGGAGCTTACGCAGGACCGGCTGAAAAGCCGGATCAGCGGTTATATGGCGGTGGAGCGAAATCCCTTCGCGAAGATCGCTCCTTTATCCTTTAAAAATTTTTGCCTGAGAATCGCCCGCCGCGTTTCCGACTTTGGAGAAACGATGGTGGTTTCCAACGTGGGAAAGGTAAAGCTTCCGGAAGAAATCTCGCCATTTGTGGAAAGCTTTTCGGTATTTGCCAGTACCGCTAAGCTGCAAGTTTGCGTCTGCTCCTGCGGCGACGCGCTGTCCGTTGGCTTTAGCTCACGGTATGAGGATACGGATATCCAGCGGAATTTCTTTCGCCTGCTTTCCGGTATGGGAGTTGATGTCGAGATCAAGAGCAACGCCTCGGTTAGAGAGAAGGATTAGTCTATGCTTTATTGTAAATCCTGCCGCGTGTGGGTGGCGGGCGTACATCAGCGCTGCCCCCTGTGCGGAGGGAATCTGTCCGGGAAAAGGGAGGAGGCTCCCAGCTATCCGGAGCTTCCGGAAAATAGAAGCTTTACCAAGCGCCTGATCCAAATTATTTCAGGCGCAGCCCTGACCGCAGCCATCATATGTGTCGCAGTCAACCTATTGGTGCCTACCGGGATTTGGTGGTCACTGTTCGCTGTGCTGGGCTTGGGCTGCGGATGGCTTTGGGCGGTGGTAGGCATTGTAAAAAAGGCGAAGCTGCTGAACAATATCGTCTGGCAGCTGGTTCTGATCTCCGGGGTCGCCTTCCTGTGGGATTGGCTTACCGGATGGAGAGGCTGGTCAGTTGATTATGTGTTTCCTTCTGTCTGCATCGGCGCTATGCTGGCGGTGATCATCCTCTCCCGGGTGCTCCGGATGCCGGACCGGGATTATATGATTCATTTAATCCTCTGCGCCGTTCTGGGCGTCGTTCCCTTGGTTTTTCTGTTTACCGGAGTGCTTGGGGCCATCGCTCCCTCGGTGATTTGTACCGCGGCCAGCCTGATTGTGATTTCCCTTCAGCTTATTTTCAACTGGAAAGCCATGTATCGCGAAATTCACAAAAAGCTTCATTTATAAGCTGGAAAAGGGAGAAGGAACAGAGCGCTGGGATATAAAGCGTAAAAATAAGCTTACGGCGGCAGAAGGGCTGAATAAGGGCTTGTATGAAATTTATGAAAGGGGGCTCCGCTTGCATGCGGAGCCCCCTTTTCCAGTGCTTCGTTCTATATGGATTACCTTTATTCCTGTACATTAATAATCACTTTCATGGTGGTTTCCCGGTTGTCGTCGATGTATTGGTAAGCCTTTAGGTAATCCCGGAAGGCGAAATGCTTGGAAACCAGGGGAGCCAGGGTAACCTTGCCTTCATTGACCAGCCGGATGGCATCCAGGTAGTCCTCGTTGCGGTACATCATGGTGGTGTTCAGGTCCAACTCGTGATCGTTGAGAACCGCGAGATCCACCTTGGCCATGGAGGCGAACACCGCCACCAGGATAATAGTGCTGCCCTTTCTGGCATATTTAATCGCTTGCCCCATAGTGATATCGTTGCCGGCGCAGTCGTAAATCACGTCGGCTTTGTCCGGACCGAAGTATTCCAGCATAGCGTCGCCAAAGTCGGTATTTTTCGTATTAACACAGTAATCCGCGCCGCACTCCTTGGCTTTTGCCAGGCGAACGTCGCTGATGTCGGTGACCATAACGCTCTGGGCTCCCATGCCCTTGGCCGCCTGGGCAACCAAAATTCCAATAGGTCCGGCGCCAAGAACAGCAATTTTCAGGCCGGTAACGTCTCCCGCCTGCCTGATGGCGTGAACGGCGACAGCTAATGGCTCGATCATAGCGCCCTCGTCAAAGCTCATATCCTCCGGCAGAGGGGTGACCTTTTGAGCGTCTACCGCAAAATAATGGGAGGCTACGCCGGTGGTCTGGAAGCCCATGACCTTCAGCTCCTCGCAGAGATTATACTTTCCGTGGCGGCAGGGATAGCATTTTCCGCATACCACCTGAGGCTGAATCGTGACCTTCTGCCCGACGGAAAAACCTTCCACCCCTTGTCCAATCTGGGCGATTTCACCGGAAACCTCATGGCCTTGGGTAACCGGATATTTGGTGAAGGGATGCTTCCCGTGACACACATGGATATCCGAACCACAGATTCCGATCTTTTGTATTTTGACCAGTACCTGGCCGGGCTTTACCTCGGGCACCGGCACCTCGTTAAACTCGATCACGCCCGGGGCGGTCATAACCTGCTGCAGCATAAACGACACTCCTTCTTATCGAAAATCTTTTATAAAATAATTTCTAGAAGTATAATTTCAATGTACCACATTTTCCCCATTTGTCAAGAGAAAAAGGAAAAATAAAAGTGGGCTTTCCTGTTCGCAAAAAAGCAAAAAGAAAATTTTTTGAAAAAAGGGTTGACAAACGGGGCATCCAGGCGTAAGATAATAACAAATTTCAAACCAAGAAACCGTGGAGCAAGAAAAGTAAGTAAAGACGGGTGTATCAGAGAGCCGCTGGCTGGTGTGAATGCGGCAGCATAGAATTTACTGAATGGCCTTGCGAGGGCGGCCTGAAACCGAAAGATTCGGGAGTAGGCGTCGACGGGAGCCCTGTCCGTTATCAGCGGGGTGCATATGATAGTATGTAAATTGAGTGGATGGTTATAATCATCAAACCGGGTGGTACCGCAGAAGCTAAGGCTTTTGTCCCAGTAATTGGGACAAAGGTCTTTTTTATTTTTATTTTTCAAGGAGTGATTCAAATGGTAAAGGTTCCCCACAGACTGTATTTGAGCGAAGACGAGATGCCGAAGCAATGGTATAACCTTCGTGCCGATATGAAAGAGCTTCCCGATCCCATGATCAATCCGGGCACAATGAAGCCCGCCGCAGTAGAGGATTTATATCCGGTTTTCTGCGAGGAGCTGGCGAAGCAGGAAATGGACGATACGACCCGCTATATCGATATTCCGGAAGAAATTCAGGAGATGTACAAAATTTACCGTCCGTCTCCGTTGATCCGCGCCTACAATCTGGAAAAGGCGCTGGGCACCCCGGCGAAGATTTATTATAAATTTGAGGGCAACAATACCTCCGGCAGCCATAAGCTGAATTCCGCGATTGCCCAGGCCTATTACGCCAAGAAGCAGGGAATGAAGGGATTGACCACCGAAACCGGAGCCGGCCAGTGGGGCACCGCTCTTTCCGAGGCCTGCTCTTACTTTGGAATCCCGCTGACGGTATATATGGTAAAGGTTTCCTATGAGCAGAAGCCATTCCGCAAGGCTGTCATGCAGACCTTTGACGCCGGCGTGATCGCCAGCCCCAGCAATACCACTAATGTGGGCCGCCAGATTCTGGCGGAGGACCCGGACTGCACCGGCAGCCTGGGGTGCGCGATCTCGGAGGCGGTGGAAAAGGCGGTGTCCACCGAGGGCTACCGTTATGTGCTGGGTTCGGTGCTGAACCAGGTGCTGCTGCACCAGTCCATTATCGGGCTGGAAAGCAAAATCGCCATGGAAAAGCTAGAGGAATATCCAGATGTGGTTATTGGCTGCGCCGGCGGCGGTTCCAACCTGGGCGGCCTGATCGCTCCCTTTATGCAGGATAAGCTGCTGGGAAAGGCGGATCCGCGCATCATAGCCGTAGAGCCCGCCTCATGCCCCTCCTTCACCAGAGGAAAGTATGCTTATGACTTCTGCGATACCGGAAAGATCACACCGCTTGCCAAGATGTATACCCTGGGCTCCGGCTTTATCCCTTCTTCTAATCATGCCGGCGGCTTAAGGTATCATGGTATGTCTCCTATTCTTTCCAAGCTGTATCATGACGGCTACATGGAGGCGGTTTCCGTAGAGCAGACAAGAGTCTTTGAGGCGGCGGTGGAATTCGCCAAGAAGGAAACGATCCTCCCGGCGCCGGAATCTGCCCACGCTATCCGCGCGGCGATGGATGAAGCGCTCAGGTGCAAGGAGACCGGCGAGAAAAAGACCATCCTTTTCGGCCTGACTGGTACCGGTTATTTCGATATGACCGCTTACTCCGCTTATTTGGAGGGACGTATGACGGACTATATTCCTACAGACGAGGATCTGCAAAGAGGCTTCAACGGCCTGCCGAAAATCCCGGGAATCCAGGAATAAGCTTAAAGAAGGACAATTGCTCCTGCGGCTTCCGGTCTCTTGCAGGTTCCGAGACTGCTGGACAAAGCCGCCCCTTGGAAAGGGAATTTCCTTTTCCAAGGGGCGGCTTTCATAAACGCGGTAAGGTTGATTTAAGCATAGAAAGGCTTTGTGCTTTTTGGCGTTTTTCGCGGAAAACACAAAGCGAGGAGGGAAAATGAGATGAATTCCGAGACGGTAATGCTTCTCCAGATTCCTTAAAAGGCTGTGAGCCTGTAATTGTAGAATGGTTTAACGTTTGTCGGACTTACGCTTCCTCATAGGTATGATCGCAAAGCTCATGGATTTTTTCCCGAAGCTTTAGAAAGTCGTCAAAAGCGCCGGGCTTTTGGGAGGGATTCCGAAGCAAAGCGGCCGGATGAAGGGTTGCCATCATGACCACGCCGTTTTTCTCAAAGAAGACGCCGTGCTCCTTAGTGATTTTGATGTCTGGCTTGATGATTTTCGCGGCGGCGATTCTGCCAAGGCATACGATAATTTTCGGACGAATTAGAGCCGTCTGGTTCCGCAGCCAGTCGATACAGGCCTCCTGCTCCTCCGGTAAGGGATCCCGGTTTTGCGGAGGACGGCATTTGACGATGTTGGCAATGTAAATGTTTTTCTCCCGGCTTAAGTCCACGGCGGCGAGCATTTTGTCCAGAAGCTGCCCGCCGCGCCCGACAAAGGGTTCCCCTTGCAAATCCTCATTTTCTCCAGGGCCTTCCCCGATGAACATGACCTCGGCGGTTTCTACGCCTATACCGAAAACCACATTGTGACGGCCTTCGCAAAGACCGCATTTATGACATTGGAGGCAGGCTTCTTGTAAGCTGTTCCAAGTTTCATACATAGCTTCTTCTCTCCGTTCTGATGAATTTTTCCCTCGGCCTGCTTAACAGCGGCAGGCGCGTGAGTTTGAGACTACGTTGTCTGGTCAGATAGTACAGGATGTGCTTAATTTGCGCGGCCTGCCAGCCTACGCCGCTGGCCGTCATGAAACTCTATATGCGGATAAACTGATACGGGAGGCTGGGCTTTGCCGTTTCCTATTAGGAAGCATAGGCCATTAGAGTCAGGCTTTTAAAAATACGATTGCATGAAAAGCTGCCGCCGCGCCGTATATGCGCCGCCGCGACTACCTGCCGGGTAGAAACGGCTCTGTATGCCGTTTTCGGTAAAATAGCTGCTGAACCTGCGGCGGGATACGTGTTTTTCGCATTTGACAACTGAGCCGCCTCTCATAATGTAATAATAATTATACCATAAAAACGCTTAAAAGGGAAAAAATTAAAAGGATTTAGTTGAATTTTGCGGCGTGGGGTTGTATGATAATAATATCAAAAATGAATCAATCAGGAGTGTATGAGTTATGAAAGTTATGGTTGAAACCTCCGCGCGTCACGTGCATCTGTCCCAAGAGGACTTGGATACCCTGTTCGGAAAGGGATATCGGTTGACCAATAAAAAGGATCTTTCCCAGCCAGGACAATTCGCCTGTGAGGAAAGAGTTAGCGTAATTGGGCCCAAAGGAGAAATGAAGGGTGTTTCCATTTTAGGGCCTGTCCGCCCTGCTTCTCAGGTAGAGCTCTCTCTGACTGATGCCAGAAAGATCGGTATCGCGGCTCCCATCAGGGAATCCGGAGATATCGCCGGCACGCCAGGCTGCAAGCTGGTTGGACCCGCGGGCGAAGTAGAACTGAAGGAAGGCGTGATCGCTGCTAAGCGTCATATCCATCTGGATCCCGCCGCTGCTGAAAAATTTTCTTTGAATGATAAGCAGGTGGTTTGTGTGAAGCTGGAGAGCGATGGCCGCAGCCTGACCTTTGGAGATGTGGTGGTGAGAGTCAGCCCTAAATTTGCCCCTGCTATGCACATTGATACCGACGAATCCAACGCTGCTGGATTAAAAGGCACGGTAGACGGAGAAATTCTTGCCTGATAAATAGAATACATAACATAAAGCCCTGGAAAGATTTAATCTTTCCAGGGCTTTATTGCTATTTCCCCTGTGCAGCCAGTTTTGGCCGCGCAAGGAAAACAAAAATTCCAGTATCCGGCGGAAAGTGTTGATAACAGGGCAATAAAGCAAAAAAAGGTTTATCTGATTTCCTAAAATGGATTTGCAATTAGGAAGAAAGACGCTGATAAAGAGAAGAAATTAGATTTTTAAGGGTTATTATAAGGGTATCAATAGAATAGCCCTAATAAATGGATAGGTCTGTTTGTACAACCGTAAATCCAGACGGAGCAGAATTTAATTTTTCTTCTTTTGAACCTTCTTTTTCGTGCCGTCCGGCTCCAAAATTGACATGTTTTCTAATTGGGAGACCAGGTTTTTCCTAACACTGTCCAAATATTCCTGGCGGAGCCTTTTCTGTTCCTGGGCTTCCTCTGGGGTAAGGCCCTGGGCCTTGGCTTTGCGTGCCAGCTCGTTGATTCGTTGGATAGCTTCTGGTGTCATAGGGTAACACCTCCTTAAGCCTGGATAGCAGAAAACAGCTTTTCAATCAACATCGGGCCTGCTTCAACATAATTACCCGTTTGCTTTGCGGTTTCCTCACAGAAGCAGGAAACACCGCTGCATTGCTCTCGAGCGCTGTCGTAAATTAGGTAGGGAACCGGATCGGAAGCATGGGTTTTGGTCGACAAAGGAGTGGGATGATCCGGCAGAACCATGATTCGGAAAGGACCTGCTTCCCTGAGAGCCGCTGTCAGGGGAGTTAATATTTTTTCGTCGATCAGTTCGATCGCCTTAATCTTGTTTTCCATTTCCCCGCGATGGCCGCATTCGTCAGGCGCTTCTACATGGATATAGACAAAATCCTGTCCCTTGCGGAATTCTTGAAGAGCAGCCTCCATTTTTCCAGTAAAATTAGTATCGATATAGCCGGTAGCGCCGTCTACGTCTACTGAGGACATTTTAGCGCACAAGCCGATTCCCTTGATGAGGTCTACAGCGGAAACAACGGAGCCCTTCTTATGGAATTTTGATTCAAAGCTGTCGAGACGGGGACGTTGGCCTTCGCCCCAAAGCCAGATAGAATTAGCCGGGCGTTTTCCTCGCTTGATCCGGTCTAGGTTGACAGGATGGCTCTTTAAAAGGTTATAGCTTTGCACCATGAGTTTATAAAGCTCTGAGACATAAGGCCCGTTTGGGATATATTGAGTAATTTTGCGGCCGGTAATGTCATGGGGAGGAGTAAGAGTACCAGGATGGGGCCGCCCATTTTTCCACACCAGGCAATGACGGTAGCTGACGCCAGGATAAAAATGAAAGATCTCGCTGCCTAGCTTTTCCTGGATATATTCGATTAAAATTTTTGCTTCCTGAGAGGAGATGTCGTCAGCACAGTAGTCGACCATCATCTTATCCTGATAGCTGTGATCCTCAGAAAGGGTTACAAAATTGCAGCGCAGGGTGACGTCAGTGTCCTGAAGATCAATGCCGATAGAAGCGGCTTCTAAGGGAGAACGCCCGGTGTAATATTGGGCTGGATCGTATCCCATCACGGAAAGATTTGCCACATCACTGCCAGGTTTCATACCATCGGGAACAGTTTTTACCAGACCTACCTGGCCTTTAGAGGATAAGAAATCCATGCAGGGCTTTTTTGCCACAGACATGGGCGTTTGATCTTTTAAAGCGGAAATGGGGTAATCCGCCATGCCATCGCATAATACTACGGCGTATTTCATGTGAATCCTACTTTCCTAAGTGTGATATGTGATCCTTTTGCTTTCCCTATTATAGTACGCAAAGCGATTCGGTTCAAGTGAAAAATAGTTTGTGCATAGGATTGGATGTCCTGGGAAATGCTATTTTAGGTCCTGAAAAAAATAAAATAGAAAAATAGCTTGACTTTTATGGAAAAATTAGTATAATAGTTATTGCTGTTTGATGCGGAATTGTGTAAGGGTAGCACGACAGACTCTGACTCTGTTTGTCTGGGTTCGAATCCTAGTTCCGCAGCCATGAATCAGCCCCGGTATTTTTGATGTTCCGGGGCTTGATTTTACTATCGAGGTGTGGCTCAGTTTGGTAGAGCGCTACGTTCGGGACGTAGAGGCCGTGTGTTCGAATCACATCACCTCGACCAAGAAGGGGTGACGAAATAGATGTCACCCCGATTTTTTTCAGTATTCATGCGGGTTTCCGGGCTTTTCAGGGCCGATTTTTCAAAATCGCCCCACCGTGGATGTCCAACCCCAAAAAGAGCAAAAACAGCAAAAACCGCCTTCTTGTTACTGCTCAGGAAGGCGGTTTTTTCATTTTTTAGACGCCGGCAGAGAAATGATTTTCGATTGTCCGTTCGGGCTGTCCTGGGGTTTGACTGGCAGCCGGGACGGAAGAAACGATTAAGGAGCCATCTTTTTCTTCAATGGAAACAGACATTTTCCCTTTTTCCCAATTTAAGTGATGGAGAAGTTCAGCGGGGAGAACAATTCTGCCTAATCCGTCAATCGCGCGAAAATACCGCACAGCCATTACCTCCAGAAGATTAAATTTTCAATTCCCGTCTGGTTTGTTCCAGCGGTTCCTAGATAGATTGTAAACCCGGATTCACCGGGCCAGTTTAACAGCCTAAAGGTACATGGGAGAAGTGCGCCCATTTTTAGAAGCGCCCCGGCTGCTTTGCCGGGGCGCTTTTCCCATTTTCCCCCTCTCGCCTCCCCCTCTCTCACACTCTCTCCCCTACACACTCTCCCCCAGGATTTACCGGCTGGGAAAGAACAAAGCCCTTACAGCAGGAAGTTTTTTCTAGTTTCCCACCGGAAAAATAAATTTTCAACAGAGCAAGCGAAAGGATGAAGAAAACAGGAACATTGGAGTCGATCATGGGTACTACGCAGTCAAAACCCGGCATTTTTCATTCCCAGCCGGTATCACAGCTTACCGGTACGAACCATATACCCTGCAGAACACGCTGGAATACCAGGGAAAGTATTATGTGTGCGGGACCGGCAGACAGCCGATTCTGAGAAACAAAATGGAAAACGACAATGATTACCTTTTGACCTTAGCAGCCATCGCAAAAGAAATCCAGCAGCGCGGAGAAAAAAGAGAATGTGCCGTGAACCTTGGCGCGGGTCTGCCCTTGGCCGGATTCGGACGAGAAAAGAAAGCGTTCCGGGAATATCTGCTCCGTTCTTCCCAGCCGGTAAACTTCAAGTTTGAAGGAATCTCCTATCAGGTGACCATTCAGGACGTCAGCCTTTTTCCACAGGGCTGTTCCGCCATTGCCGTTCACCCAGAATTCATACGGGGAGAAGCCTCTGTGCTCCTTATGGACGTCGGAGGCTGGACCGTGGACCTCATGCGGCTGGACAATGGAATCCCCAACGCCTCCGCCTGCCGAAGCCTGGAGCTGCCGCATTTTCTGAGCTGCCAATCCCCTCTTTTTTGAGAGTGGAACGACATATGCTGGCCAGAGCCGGATAAATCATTAAAAGGATAAGCAGCTTACGATAAACTAAAGCAGATAAAGACTAATATTGATATTCAAATTAATCTCCATTTCCGGGTTTAGAATTACTTTAGGCATACCGCGAGAGATAGAAAAGGTAGTCTTCAAAGGATACCATGTGAGATGTCAGCTTGGAAACGGTGTGTACTTAAAATGTATCAATTGATGTGTCAGAAATTAAAATAAAACCGGAAAACTGCCGGTTATAAAATGATAAAAAGCAACTTATTGCTTTTTGTCCATCATTATTTGTGGTGTCTGCATTTTCAAAAAACAGAAAAACATTATAATTTGTAACAGAAAAGGAAAATAAAAATGTGCATATTGCAAAGGAGGCGCCTTGTTTGAAAAAACCTAAGGTTTATGTACACAGGCTAGAGGACTGGTATTCCCTATATATGGATGCAAATAATGAAAAATTGCTTCGTTCTTTCTGCGATGTTGTTATAGAAAGCGATCGGATGGAGCCTATGTCTGAGGAAGAATTGGTAGACCGAATGAAGGACTGCGAAGCGATTCTATCTCTCAACGGGATTGGTACAGATGAAATTACCTTGGATGTACTGCGTAGGGTTGGTACTATTCGATTGATTGTGATTTCCCACTGGTGGAATCAATTCGAAAGGCTGGATTTAAAATCCCTCGGAATCCGAGTGGTGGAAGGATCTAACGCTAATACTGTGGCGGTAGCGGAATGGGTGCTGACGGCGGCGCTAATGGGAATCCGCAGGCTTACAGATTTTGATGCGAAAATGAAAGAAGGCTCCTTGTGGTGCGAGCCCCGGCGGTGCGTGGGAATGCTCTATGGAAAGCGTGTAGGATTAGTTGGCCTTGGAAGAATCGGACGCTACAGCGCGAGACTGTTTCAGATGATGGGGGCTAAGGTTCAGGCCTATGATAAATATTTCTCCCCGGACGAAGCGAAGTTGCTCGGCATAGAGCTAGTCACCTTGGATGAAGCCTTACAAAATTCAGATATTATTTCTCTGCATCTTCCGGTAACAGCGGAGACAACGGGAATGCTGAAAAAAGAGCATTTCGAAAAAATCCCTGACGGCGCGGTTTTCATTAATTCCGCCCGTGCGGCGCTTTATGATGAAAAAGCGCTGATAGAGGAACTGAAGAAAAAGCGCTTTTTCGCGTATTTAGATGTGTTTTCGCAGGAGCCGCTTCCTGTAGACCATCCGCTGCGGTCTCTGGAAAATGTTCTGATAACGCCTCATATCGCAGGGGATAACCCTGATATGTTCCGCTTGTGCGGAAAGCAGGCGATTGATACCCTACGTGACTATTTTTCCGGGAAGGAGGTTATAGATAAAAAATATTATCTAGGTATAGGTGAAAAAAACTAATTTAAGGGGGAAAAAAGATGAAAAAGATTTTGGGTGTTCTTTTGGCCGGCGCGGTTGCTTTGACCTGCTTTACCGCTTGTAATTCTTCCACACAGGAAAACTCCTCAACGACTACAGACGGCGCTTCAGAAGCGGCTTCTCAGGAAGAAAACTCAGAAACAGAAGCAGCGACTATTCGTTTGGCGCATTTATACGACCCTGGTACAGGAGTAGCGACAGACGAGCTCAGCTATGAGTGGCTGGAAAAGGGAATTGAAAATTTTGAAGCGAATAATCCAGGTTGTACTGTAGAACTGGAATATTACAAATACGATGAAATGGACACGAAATATATGTCCGACTATCAGTCTGGCGTAGAGCATGATGTTTTAATCACCACGAGTATGCTTTTCCCTCAGCACTATGCGGTAGGGGATCTATTGAATCTTCAGCCCTATGTAGACCAATGGGATCAGGCCGAGGTAGAAGATTTCTCCTGGAACCCTGTATGGGATATTTGCTGCGACGATGGCGATGTTTATGGAATTCCGCTGGGACTGCATATTCGTGGATTGGTGTACCGGAAGGATCTGTTTGAGCAGGCAGGACTGGATCCGGAGTCTCCTCCTACAACGATAGAGGAGCTTTTGGAATATGCCGAGATCCTGACAAATCCCGATGAGAACGTCTATGGTTTGGGAATGTATCTTGGGACGGAACGCGCAAATTTGGAGTGCAGCTTCTATCCTTTCTTATGGGCTAATGGCGGAGAAATTTGGGATCCTGAGACTAAGGAAGCTGTTTTCGCTGATGAGACGGGGGTGAAAACAGGCCAGTTCGTGAAGGATTTGGTCACTGAATATGGAGTAACGCCTCAATTTGCCATTAGTGGGGCCTATGGAGACGCTATGGATTCTTTTTTAAATGGCCAATACGCCATGATGGAGGGCTTTGGCAGCTATTGGATTGCGAACATCGTTGACGCTGGCTTAGAGGATAAGGTCGGTGTTTGCGCGGTTCCGGAAGGGTCCAGCCGGTTTTCTAACTGCTATTCCTTGTCTGTTTATGCCGGAAGCAAGCATCCGGATCTGGCAATGAAGCTGGTGGAGGAGCTGTTGGCTCCCGATGTCATTACCATGTATGCGGATGGAGGACTTCCCGCCCGTCAGTCCGATTATGAGGATGAGAAATATCAAAGCGAGTTATACCTCTCTATGCTTGAAATTGCTGAGAACGGAAGAAATGTTGCTGAGACAGTAAATTATATGAAGCTGGCGGACAGCGTTGCCGCCGCGGTACAAGAGGTAATTGCCACCGACGGCGATGTGCAGGAGATCTTTACACGGTATCAGGATGAGTACAACGCTCGATATGCGGGAGAATAATGCGCTCACGCTCTTGTTAAAGGGGGGCTTTTTTTGTCAAAATACCACTCGAACAAGGAGCGGTTGAGAGCGAAGGGGACAGGCTGGGATTTGAAAGAATCCCGGCTTGCCTACCTTTTTATGACGCCGCTTCTTTTATGCCTGATTGGCTTTATGATTGTGCCGATGTTCACAGGGATTCTCCTCAGCTTTCAAAACGCCAGCGGAGATCCGGTGGGCATGGAAAACTATTCCGCCGTTCTGGGAGAACCGCGGTTTTGGAATAATGTACAGCTTTCTCTGGCCTATGTGGTCTGCAATGTACTGCTTTCCATTGTACTTGGTTTTTTGGCGGCAAATCTGATTACCCAAAAATCGAAGATCGTTTCCTTTCTTCGCCCGGTGTATTTGATCCCATGGATTATTCCTCCGGTATCCAGCTCAATTTTGTTCAGAACTCTTTTAGATGCCAATACCGGTCCCATTACCCAGATGATTAAGTTTATCACCGGAAAAAGCGTCATGATTTTAGATCAAGCGGATACGGCGCTGATCGCGGTGATCGTACATAATTTTTGGAGGTCGTTCCCTTTCGCCATGCTGTTTTTAGCCGCCGGCCTGACGATGATCTCCAAGGATGTTTATGAGGCGGCCATCATCGATGGAGCGTCGAAAATAAAGCAGTTTTTTTACATTACGCTGCCTCTGGTAAAGAACCACCTGTTTATCGTGGTGCTGATGATCACCAACTGGACGCTCCAAGATTCCGAATCCTGCTATTCCCTGACAAAAGGCGGACCGGGCACGGCGACGGAAATGGTTGCGGTCAGGCTGTTTAAGGATTCCTTTGTTTATTTTGAAATCAACACGGGGGCTGTCATTGGAATTGTGATGATGTGCATCAGCATTATCTTCGCGGTTATTTATTATTGGCTGACTAAGGCAAAGGAGATGGAATCCTATGAATAGTGAAAAACGCAGAACCGTGTTCTTCCGGGCCTTCTGGAGAATTGTTATTCTGTTATTTGTTATGATTCCTTTGCTGTGGGGGGTCAGAACCTCGCTGTGTGCCTCCAACTATGATAAGAATTTGATTCCAAAGGAATTTACCCTGGACAACTACAGCAATCTGCTGAAAAGTCCTTCGTTCCTGCCTGGCATTTGGAACAGCGTCATGGTTTCGCTTTGCACGATTTTGATTTTGCTGCCGATTGTTACTCTAGCGTCCTACGCATTAGGCAGAATGAAATTCAAGGGAAGATTTTTGGAAAAAGTGCTTCTCCTTTTGCCTCTGCTTCCGGCAATCGCAATCTTGATCCCCTTGGTACAAAATATGAACGCCATAGGACTTTATAATAACCTGCTGGGCGTTATCGTTTTGAACGTGGTGTTTTTACTCCCGTTTACCACCTATCTTTTGAAGAACTTTATGGCCTTGCTGTCCAAATCTATTGAGGAAGCGGCTTTTGTGGACGGATGCACCCGTCTGCAGACAATGGTTTACATTATCCTGCCGAACGCCTTGCCGGGATTTGCCTCTGTAATGGTCTATACATTTATCAATAGCTGGCTGAATTATTTATATCCTTATGCGTTGATTGCGGATATGAACTCAAGGACCATGCCTCAGACCTTGCTCGCATTAATCGGACAGTATGGAAACAATTATCCCAGTTTGACGGCGGCGTCTATTTTAACGCTGCTGCCGCCTTTGATTTTTTTCTGTATTTTCCAGAAGTGGTTTATCGCGGGCTTATTCGGAACCAGTATGAAATAACAGCATTAATAAGGGGGAGAAAGTATGGAGGCTGTCAAGATCGGAATTTTAGGCTGCGGGGGTATCGCCCGCTCCAAGCATTTACCGGAGCTGCAAAAAATCGAAGGAGTAGAGATAATTGGATTTTATGATCCAATTAAATCCCGCGCTCAGGAGTGCGCTGAAAAGTTTGGAAATCACGCAAAAGTTTATGAAACCGCCGGGGAGCTTTTAGACGATCCGGGAATAGATGCGGTGCATATCTGTACGCCCAATAATACCCATGCGGAGCTGGCTGTTCAAGCGCTGGAAAATCACAAGCATGTGATGTGTGAAAAGCCGATGGCCATTAACGGAGAGCAAGCCTATCAGATGGAGCAGGCGGCTCAAAAGAGCGGGAAAATACTGACGGTCGGCTATCAAAGCAGGTTTGAGCAGCGGTCCCTGTATTTGAAAAGGCTGTGCGGCCAGGGAGAGCTGGGAGAAATTTATTACGGAAAGGCCCATGCGGTTCGCAGAAGAGGCGTCCCCACCTGGGGTTCATTTTTAAATTCCGACATCCAGGGAGGCGGCTGCCTCATTGACATGAGAACCCACGCTTTAGATTTAACCCTGTGGCTGATGGACAACTATGAGCCGGAATACGCTGTCTGCAACATTTATCATAAATTGGGGAAAAATCAAAACGCGGCGAATGTCTGGGGTCCCTGGAACCCTGAGAAATTTCTGGTAGAGGATTCGGCGTTCGGATTTATCAGGATGAAAAACGGCGCTACCGTAGAAATTGACTGCAGCTGGGCGCTGAACATTAGAAACGCCAAGGAGAGCGTTGCTACACTATGCGGGACAAAAGCAGGCGCGGATATGCTGGAGGGCTTAACGCTAAACGGGGAGAAGGAGCAGAGCCTGTATGTCAATCACATTGACGTGACAAACACCACTGGGATTTCTCTGGACATTCCTTATTCAGACAATCCAAACCAGATGGAGACAGAGGATTGGATTCAAGCGATCCGCACAGGAAGAGAACCGCTGGTAAAATTCCATGAGGCGGCAGTGGTCTGCAGGATTATCGACGGTATGTACCAGTCGGCCAAGACGCATCAGCCGTATTATTTTTAAAGGCATGATTTCTCAATGCAAATGCCAGCGCAATCGGATTTGTTTTTTTACTGTCTAAAAAATTCCTGAAAAGAGGGCCTTTAATGGGCTCAAGAATCTGTTTTATGGTATTGCTATTGGCAAAGCGGCAGTATGATCTGATTTTTCCGATACATCGCTGTAACTTTCCTTCAAAACAACAAAACCGAAAATCCCCGTAGATTTAAAATTCCGTCCTGGAGAAGTCTTGAAGCTATCCGGAGGGTTTTATTTCTTAAGGAGCTGGTAATATTCTATACGACAACGTTGAAATCGGCTTTATGTCCCACTATAAGGAAAAAGCAAATCAGAAGTTCGTAGTTACCACAGAGCATAGGCATGTTAAAAATATTTGGGAAATCGTGTATTACATAAACTATGAAGGCGTGTTTGTCTTAGGAGATAAGGAAATCCCTTATGAAAAAAATACGGTTATGCTGATTCCGCCGAATGTGATGCATTACGAATTCTCGACCAGTGCCATTGAATTGTATTTTATCACATTTAAACCGGTGCTGGAGCATAATCCCAACGGCTTTGCTTTCCGGGATTACAGCAGTCATTTTTTTGAAAATATGTTTGCCCAATGCTTTTATTTGAAAAACAGCAAGCCGATTAACTGGCAGTCTAATTTATCTATGGTGCTGGGCTGTATTGAGCAGTATCTTGCCTCTTTGGAAAGTATCGGGGAAATCTCCATAGCTGAGCAGCTAAAGCAGCGAATCTCAGAACGCTTCACTGATTCCTCGCTGCAAATCGGGCAACTGCTGGAGGAGATGCCGTTAAGCGCCTGGTATCAAAGAAAGCTGTTTAAAGAAGCGACCGGCATGACACTGACGCAATATTTGAATAAAATACGAATCGACTACGCCTGCTCCTTACTGGCAAATTCTACTATGCCTATCAAATCGATTGCGATTTCCAGCGGGTTTGAGGACCCTTATTATTTCAGCAGAATGTTTAAAAACATAAAGGGCAGCAATCCCATGCTCTGGAGAAAGCAGCATTTAAAATTCTCTTTGAATCAGGATGACAAAAGCAGCGGAGAGCATGAGCCATGACCATGAGCCAGGAGAGTGATTCAGGGTAATAAATAAAAGGTTAGGGAGGCGGTTTGGTGAAAGTCCGAGAAGAAAAAATTGGAGTGCTGTGCAGGCTTTTGGAAAAGCAGCAGGTGATAGAGACCCACAGGATTGAAGAGGTGCAATATCAGCCATGCGGCTATCAGCAGGACGGGGGAATTCCAGCAGAGGGCTATCGGCCGTTTACAGACTGTGCGGAGCTCTCTGGAAAAGACCGGCATTTTTGGTTTCAGCTCTATCTGCGAACGCCGAAGCTGCCGAAAGATAAAAAAATATTTTTAATAGTAGAAACCGGACGGGAGGGCAGATGGGATGCCACTAATCCCCAGGGGCTTGTTTACATAAACGGGGCTGTGGCACAGGGGATCGATGTGAATCATACTGAGGTTCTCCTCCGGCAGGACACAGAGTATGTTATCCATATTTATTTTTACACGGGCATGGAGCCTGGGAAGCTGGAATTTCGTCCGGCTTTCCAGATAATTGATTGCAGAATTGAGAAGCTTTTCTATGATTTCTGGGTGCCGTTTTCCGCGCTTCAGAATCTGGATGAAAACAGCCTTGCCTATACCCGAACTTTCAAAGTGCTGGATCAGGCGGCCAATCTGGTTTGTCTCAGATCTCCCTATAGCAGCGAATATTATGATAGTCTGGAGACGGCGGAAAAATTTTTGCAGCAAAAATTTTATCAGGAAACCTGTGGAAGCAGCCAAGCGGTAGTGGATTGCATCGGGCATACCCATATAGACGTGGCGTGGCTTTGGACCTTGGCACAAACAAGAGAAAAGGCTCAGAGAAGCTTTGCGACAGTACTTGCTCTCATGGAGGAATATCCGGAATATAAATTCATGTCCTCCCAGCCACAGCTATATCAATATGTCAAAGATGCGGCACCGGCTCTGTATGAAAAAATCAAACAGCGTGTCCGGGAGGGCCGCTGGGAAGTAGAGGGGGCCATGTGGCTGGAGGCGGACTGCAACCTACCCAGCGGAGAAAGCCTGGTTCGGCAGATTTTATATGGCAAGCAATTTATCAAAGAAGAGTTTGGGGTTGACAGCAAGATCCTTTGGTTGCCGGATGTTTTTGGATACAGTGCGGCCCTGCCGCAGATTCTAAGGAAAAGCGGAATTGAATATTTTGTGACCTCAAAAATCAGCTGGAATGATACCAACAAGCTGCCCTATGATTCTTTTCTGTGGAAGGGAATCGATGGAAGTGAAATTTTCACAAATTTCCTGACAGCCCAGGATTATCCTCCGGATGGCGTTCCGGTGAACTATTCCTGCTATAATGGGGATATTACACCGTCGATGGTTAAGGGAGCCTACAACCGGTACCAGCAAAAGGAATACAGCGACCGTGTCATGGATACCTTTGGCTATGGCGACGGAGGCGGCGGACCAACCAGAAAGATGCTGGAGCAGCAGCGAAGGCTTTCCAAAGGACTGCCGGGCTACCCGAAGACGGAAATCCATACGGCGCTGGAACATTTGGAAATGGTGAAAAAGAGCTTTTACCAAAACGGAGAGGCGCTTCGCAGGATTCCGAGATGGACAGGGGAGCTTTATTTAGAGTATCATCGGGGAACCTATACCTCAATGGCCCAAAACAAGCGGTACAATCGAAAGATGGAATTTCTGCTTCAAAAGGCGGAGGGACTGGCGGCGGCAGCTTCTCTATTGTCTGATACCGCGTATCCGTCCCAGCAGCTGCGCTCCTTATGGCTTACGACTCTAAAAAATCAATTCCATGATATTATTCCAGGTTCCTCTATTTTCGAGGTCTATGAGGATAGCCGGCGGGAATACGCCGGAATTCTGAATTCGTGTGAAGATCTGGCGGAGGAGTATCTGGAACGGCTGGCGGAGCGCGTGGATGCAACCGACGGATATTTGGTTTACAATTCTCTAGGCTTCGCCAGAACAGGGACGGTTTCTATCGGGGGAAAAACCTTGGAGACTGGGAGGATTCCGGCTTTTGGCTGGAAAGTGCTGAGGTTAGAAAAAGCAGAGGACGGCGTAAAAATCGCGGGAAACACCATTGAAAATAAATGGTACCGCATAGAGATAAATGCGTACGGTGGGATTGCCTCGCTGGTTGATAAACGGTTTCAGCGTGAGGTGTTCCAGGAGGGAAAGATAGGCAACGAGCTTTTGCTGTTTGAAGATTTTCCTCAAGATTATGACGCCTGGGACATCCCGGCTTACTATCAAGAAAAGCCGCTGCAGTGGCAGGAAAAAGCGGAGCTTTCGCCTGTTTATGACGGGGACCGGGCCGGACTGAGGATTTCGAGGAACTATCAGTCCTCGACAATCATCCAGACGGTATATCTTTACCGCACGCTTCCCAGGATCGACTTTGACACCGAAATTCAATGGTCTGAGGAGCACCAACTGCTTAAGGCGGCGTTTCCTCTCAAAATACATAACAGTCATGCGACGTATGAAATCCAATTCGGAAATCTGGAAAGACCTACTTATCGCAATACCAGCTGGGATGCCGCGCGGTTTGAGGTTTGCGGCCATAAATGGGCGGATCTCTCTGAGGGCAACTACGGCGTAAGCATTTTAAATGACTGTAAATACGGATGGAGCGCTGTTGACAGCACGCTTTGCTTGACGCTGTTAAAGTGCGCGACCTACCCTAACCCACAGGCGGATAAGGGTTCCCATGCCTTTACCTATTCCTTGCTTCCCCACGGCGGGGATTATCGCCAAGGAGAAACAGTGCGGGAGGCTTATTCTCTGAATCAGCCTCTTATGTGGAGGAAGATAAAGACTGGGGAAAAGAAGCTGCCTTCGGAATTCAGCTTGGTATCCTGTTCGAATCCTAATATTATAATCGAAACTTTTAAACAGTCGGAGGATGGCAAAGGATATATCATACGTTTGTACGATGCACATAACTGCAATACCAATGCGGTGTTAAGCTTTGGGGTGGACTTAAAAAGAGTATTCCTTTGCGATCTCTTAGAGAATCCAGGTTCGGAACTACATTTGGAGGGCCGCAAAGTAAAGGTGCCTGTGTCAAATTTCGAAATTGTTACCCTAAAAGTTGAAAAGTAAAAATAAAAAGTCCGCCTTGCGTTCTGCTACCTCTGCAGATCGGGATAAAGGCGGATTTTTTGATGGCGGCTTAGAAAAAGGCATCCGCCCACACCCAATTAAAAAAGTATTATCTATGAGAATAGCTGAAAATTTCATATTCAGCTATTCTTTGGATCGGGGAAATAGAAATCGACTAAGCTGCTTGGCTGAAGATAGAAAATTAGAGACTGAATGAAAGTCAAAATTTAGGTCTCAGAAGTGAGATGCTTCAAATTCGGCCTGCCGTTCTATTCTGGAATTTTTCTGTTGAAACCGTTTTTGATGATATAGTGTTAAAAAATAGAGTGAGGCAGCAAAATAGGAGCCTATTTTGCTGCCTCAGTTTTGATAATGGAAGTGGTTATATGAGTATCCAGAACCTGCAGAGCCGGCTATTAGCGTTATCCCGCCAACGTTCCAAAGGGAAAGCGTATATGTAATAAAATAATATGAAACATTGAGTTACCGCGGAAGCAGTATAAGAAGAGCTCTCGTAGCGGTAAAGTATTGCAGAATATTAAGGTTACCTGCTTAAACGCTTACAGGGAACCTAATACGGTTAAATATATTTAGACGGCAGCTTCTTACGATTTATATTTTTTAAACTGAGGAATCTCTATGACTTTTCCCCCCTCCATAGCCGATATGTGGGCACAGATGCCAGTGCCTGTCCAATAAGCTCCGAGGATATCATCCACAGTCGGTTTTCTGTTCTCTATTATCGAACGAACAAACTCATGTACGAGATGGGGATGGGACCCCCCATGCCCACCCCCTTGCGTAAAGGAAAGATGGGTGTTTTTAGCGTTATAAACGGTGTTTTTCGTAAACATTGCGATTTCCTTCGGGAGCCTATCTGCATAATCCGGAATAGAAACTCGCTGCTCCAGGATTTCACTACCGCGGCTATAACGTTCCGTGTCACCATCAAAATCATAGGTGCTGCTTCTCTCTAAAGCGCCGGTACGGGAATAAAGGACGGGCATTTCCGACTCTAACTGTTGCCACTCAAAACTACTTTTTTCGCCGTAAACCCGGAAGCATTCCGAATAGCTTCGTGCGACGCCATATAAAAACCGTTCCATTTCTATTGTGAGGTCGCTGTTCTCCAAGGAAACAAAGGCGGATTCAAAGGCAAAGGGGCAATGGTATTGCTGCTGCAGTTCCTCTCGAATTCTCCCTGAGCCGCGGCCATATACCTGAGCCGGATAGCGGCCTGTTAACATTAGACAAGGGGCCAGGGCGTGTGTAGGATGCATCAGCGGTGGGAAGCCTTTCCAATAAGAAGGCCAGCCCTCCATGTCCTGGTAATGAGCGCAGCTTAAATATTGCAGCTTGCCTAATTTGCCTTGCGCGAAGAGCTCCTGCAAATAGAAAAATTCCCTCTGGAACACCGTTGTTTCCATAAACATATAATTCCGTTGCGCTTTCTGCCTGGCTTCAATCACTGCGTAGAGATCTTCTAACGACATACCCATAGGTATGGTACAGCCGCAATGTTTTCCCGATTCTAAGGCTAGAATAGAGAAAGAAGCATGGGTATCAGGGGGTGTTACAAGATGGATGGCGTCGATTTTGGGGTTTTCCAAAACAGACGAGTATGCCGTGGTGCACCTTTCTGCTGGGATTCCATAGCGTTCCTGTGCGAATTTGAGCAAGGATTCGTTTTTTTCGACGATCCAGACCTCTTTTACATCTGGATGCTCCAAATATATGGGTAAAAATTCCAAGCCAAAGCTTAGTCCAACAAGTGCTACGCTGATTTGATTTTGTTCCATATTGAAAGACTCCTTTTCAATTTTAATATTAGATGGTATCATGGCGTACCCAAACTGCCATTTCTCCAGGAGAACGGTTACACCAAGCGAAGTATGGGATAAAACGCAATGTTTTCGGCTGGAAGCTCTCTTTTGCTGAAGTATAAAGCTGTGTGCCGTCGGGAAGTAAATATTCCCCCGAGCAGGAAATGCAGGGAAGGCCTTTTAAATTTTCCTCACCGGAGGAGATTGTAAAGCTTGGTTTCCCGCAAATGCGGTTTCGGTGCAGCTGAGGACCGTTGTCGGTCTGCTCCATACAGTAAACAATAGGGCCGCGGCAAATAGCAGATTTCCCAATGTTCTCTCTTACTAGGGAATTTGCGCGTACTACCCTGACCGGCATTGAAAGTGTCAATTCAACCTCATCGCCGTCACGCCAACAACGATGTAAGTATAGAAAACCATCCTTCAGTGTTCCGGCACATATCTTTCCGTTAATCAAAACATGATAGTCGGCACACCATGCGGGAATCCTCACGGCGTAAGAAAATTCCATCGGGCGTGGCAGTGACAAGGAAATATGAATTTTTTCATCGAAAGGATACGCACTATCCATGTGTAGTTTAATGGGCAGCCCCTGAAATGTGAACTCGCTGGTGCTGGTTACATATAAATTTGTGTACAGAGTTTCTGCGCGGATAAAATGCAGGTACCCTCCAATAGACGCAAACAGCCTGGCAAGGTTGGGAGGACAGCAGGCGCAGGCAAACCATTTTTGGCGGATAGGCTTTACATGCTTTTTCCGTTGATCCTTTTGACAGGCCTCTGGCACTACCTCCAAAGGGTTTACATAAAAGAATGACTTGCCGTCAAGAGCCATTCCACTCAATACGCCGTTATATAGTGCTTGTTCCAAAACATCGCCATAAGCACCGGAAGGAGAAATCTTCATCATTCGCTGGGCAAAAAAACACACCGCTACCGCTGCGCAGGTTTCGGCGTAAGCGGTGTCGTTAGGCAGGTCATAGGCAAAGGTAAACGCTTCTCCATATACAGAAGATCCTGCACCGCCGGTAATATACAATTTGGTTTGGATTAGATCCTCCCACAAACGGCGGCAGGTTTCCAGCAGTGCCGCATCCTGGGTTCGGGCGGCTACATCTGCGATGCCGCAGCATAAATACAAAGCCCTTACCGCATGGCCCTCTAGCTCGGTCTGTTCCAGAATAGGTTTTCCGGCTTGATAAAACTGAAATTGAAAAGGGCTGTCTGCCCAATCCCAGCCGAATTGGTCTGCTTCCTTTCGGAATATTGAGGGGGCGGCTCCGCGCTGGCAAATAAAATATTGGGCGAGCTGCTGGTATTTTATATTTCCGGTTGCTTCGAAAAGACGTATTAACGCTAGCTCCACCTCGGGATGGCCGGGATATCCAGGGATTTTTCCAGGTGATGTCCCAAATACGTCCGCGATATGATCCGCTAATTTTTGTGCTGCTTTTAAAAGCTTATCCTTTCCGGTAGCATGGTAATAAGCCACAGCGGCTTCCATTAAATGTCCGGCGCAGTATAACTCGTGGCCGTCTAATAGATGGGTCCACCTTTGTGCGCCTGTAAGGATAAAATAGGTGTTCAAATACCCGTCCGGTTGCTGGGCTCCGCAAATCAGCTCGATAGCCTGATCGGCTTTTGCTTCGAGGTCCGAGTCAGGATGCCAGGCAAGGGTATAGGCTGCGGCCTCAATCCACTTGTAAATATCGCTGTCCTGAAACGGCTGTCCATGAAACTGGATATGGCCTTTTTTTTCTGCGGCAGCGCGAAAATTATCTAAGCAGTGGCTTGGCTCCGCGCCTGCGATCTGGTCGTTCAGCGCTTCCCATTGATAGGGAAGGACTTCTGTTCTTATCAGCTCCTGTATGTGCCCGACAAAATCACCTGTTACTGACACCTGATTCCAGGGAATAAAATCTGATAGACAATGCATGATAACTCCTCCTAAAAATTTATCATTTTCTTTCTTAAGGAGAATACTTGATTTTCTGCTGTTTCACAACCTTTATTTCTTGATAAAAGTGCAGAAAACAAAGGAGGTTACTTGTGGTTGAGATGAACTTGACAAAAACTGTTTCGATATTGGCTTGGAGTGACCCCCTTATACTGTTTAAATAGTTTCATAAAATGTTTTTCATCCTCAAATCCAGAGGATAATGCAATTTGCTTAATCGGAAGAACGGTATTCAAAAGCAGTTCTTCGGAATAAGAGACCTTTTGGCGGTTGATGTAGTGGAGAAGGGTGTCTCCGGTTACCCGCTTAAACAAAGTAGAGAGGTAATTCGGATGGTAATTAAACTCCATCGCGATTCGCGATACTGTCTGAGGCTCATGGATATGCAGCCTGATCCACTCAGAAATTTCAAAAACCTGCCGTTGAGGAGAGCCGCAATGAAAATTTGAAGCGTTTTGATACGCCCAGCTGAGCTCAAGCAGCAAAAGGCTTACCGCATAGTCACCGTTGGGGGACCTTTTCTGGCTGGAAATATCCAATAACTGATGCAGCAAAAGATCAAGGCGGGGACTGGAGGGGAAAATTCCCCATTTGGGAAAACAGTATCCGCTTTTGCCTGGATAATAGTCATTTGTTATCTTTACCTGGTTGCGGCTGGTGTTGAAATGAATCCAGTAATAAGACAGAGGCCCTTGAGAAACCTGATATCCAAAGTGTTCCTGCCCAGGCTGCAAAAGAAGATAGGTATGAGGTTTTATTTCATACTGGATATTTTCACTGGTGAGATATAGGGTTCCTTCCCGGCCCAAAAGCAAAACATAATAATCTAGCTTTCGATTTATATGTTGAAAACCACCGCTGGAAATCAGCATACCGCTTTCTATATGGGTTAATGGTACAGCGCTTTCACAAGTGAAATAAGCCATTTTTACACCTTCTTGGAAATTATTATCCGATAATTATCTGATAAATTTATACCATGCATTTTAAAAACTGTCAACAAATTAAATAAAAAACAAAAGTTGTAAATTTTTTATTTGTAAATAGCGGTGTATTTTTTATAGAAAAAGTGTACATATTAATGCTTATTTGGTTGTTTAGCTGGAAGTTTGTTGACAAAATTATATTTGACCGATATAATCAAACTAGAATTTACGGATAATTTTCCGGAGAATTATCCAGAAATTCAAATTATTTTCTGAAAAAGCTTGACACCACAATCGCTAATTGCTACTATGATGATAGTTTAGCCGAAAATTATCGATATAAGAGGTATTACTATTATGAGTAGAGTTAGAGATGTCGCACAAGTGGCTGGAGTATCTGTAGCAACGGTATATAAAGTATTTAACGAAGATTATACCACTAGCGAGGATGTTCGGAATCGGGTAATAGCAGCAGCGAAAACGTTGTCGTATACCCATAAAGCTTCTTCGGAAAAGACGCAAAAAACAGCGGCCAAGAACACAGTGGGAATTGTAGTGGGAAGCATTTTGAATCCTTTCTTTAACCGCATGATCGAGGCGATTTCCAAAGAATTTGAACGCTATCATTACCGGGTTTTAATTCTTTACTGTAATGATGACGTTCACCAATTCAACAGCAACCTGGAACTCCTGATGCAGCTCAATGTGAAAGCTGTTATTTTTGAGCCGATGACAGATACCCGATACGATATTGTTTATCGTTTGAAAGAGAACGGTATTGTCATGTTGCAGCTCTTTTCTTCTGTTTATCCTGAATTGGACACGCTCCAATTTGACGATGAATTGGGTACTTACACAGCGGTAAAGCATTTTCTGAAAAGCGGACATAGCCGGATTGCTATGTTTTATAAGTATTGGGCGATACGCCCCGAAAGAGAGCCCGGTTATCTTCGCGCTTTTCAGGAATTTAACATTGACGTGAATCCAGAGTTTCTATGCAAGCTTAGTTTTGAAGGAAGCATAAAAAATATTATTAAAGAAAGAATAGAAAAATTAAAGCCTACCGCTATTTTGGCGGTTAATGAACCAATCAGCATTAATGTGGTTCAGGCGCTGGGTGAATTGAACCTGAAGATCCCTGAAGATATCAGCCTGATCATTTATGATGACCTTTCTTGGGCAACGGCTTATAATATTTCCACGATCGCGCATGCTTTCGATTCGGTTGGGTCACAGGTGTGCCAGGTAATTATGCGTCGTATTAAGCTTGCGGGAACAGGACAGGAGATAGAGCCTATTCGTTTGGTCATCGATCCGGAACTGATTTCCCGTGGTTCAGTTTCATTTCACACCCCCATTTCTACTGAGTGATTGGCACAACAGAACTGAGAGGAGTTTTTGAAAAATGAAGCTAAACGTAAAACGAATTTTAGCGGGTTTATTAGCAGGGGCATTGGCTTTATCTGTCACTGGCTGTGCTTCAAGCGGAGAATCTTCTTCGGATGCATCGAATACTGTCAGCGCCGGTAGCTCCACAAGCGGTACAGATGAAAAAACTACCATTGTTTTTGCTGAGCATGTGGCGGATGTTCAAAACCAAGCTCCTCAGGTGTGGGGTGTAATCCAATCTTATATGAAGGACCACCCGAATGTGGTCATCGATGTTCAAGGTACCGCGGCAGACGAGCATGAAACAAAAATGAAGCTTGCCGCCCAGTCTGACTCCCTGCCGGACCTTTTTTACGTAAAAGTGGGAAACGGCCTTGAAATGGTAAAAGCCGGCCAACTTGCAGACTTGACTGATGATATTTTGGGCGACGAGGAGTTTGCTGCTGGATTTTTAGACAACATGCTGGATGTTTTAAAGGTGGATGGTAAAATCTACGGCCTGCCCTGCGAACTGCAATGCAATGGCGTCTGGTATAATAAAAGGCTCTTTGACCAGTTTGGGTTGGAAATTCCTGAAACCTATGAAGATCTGATGCACTGCTGTCAAGTTTTCAATGAGAATGGAATTATCCCGATGGCCCGGGGTACCACAGATGCCTGGAGCTGCTGGGCGCTTTTGAATGATTTCTGCCGGTTTGGATATTATGATCATATTGACAACATTCTTGCCGGTACCGAGAACTGGAACAATCCGGATTATTTAAAATTCTATCAAAAGCTGGAGGAAATGACGGAAGCTAATATGTGGCCTGAAAATGTGTCGTCTATTGGCTATTGGGAGGCCACCGAGTTATTTTTAGGTGAGAAAGCCGCCATGTTTGACAGCGGAGTATGGGATACCAAAAAATTTGAACAGAGTGATTTTGCCGAGGATATTTATTTCGGATGGGGTCCTACCTATACTGACGGCGTAGGTAACCAGGAAATTTCTATGAAGCCTGCTTCCCATCCTTATGTGGTGTCCGGCAAACTTCAGAAGGAGGATCCTGAGAAGTACGCGGCTGTGATTGATTTCCTGAAGTACTATTACGGTACGGAGGGAACCCGTATTATCGTAGAGGAAAATCAAAGTGTTCCTGTTACCAAATATACCGGAACGGTAGACTCTGCGGAATATCCTGTGTTTTCACGTGTCATGGAAAAGGTCGGTGATGATCTTCCCAGCCCGGCTACCGCTCCCAATATGTATTTGCCTGGTGAGTTTGAGGCGACCTTTTTTGAAAGCATTTCCGGTGTGCTCAATGGAATTTACTCTCCGGAGGAGGCTCTTACATTCCTGGATGATCAAATGAAGGCGATGGGATTAGTATAATCGAACTTTACCGAAAATCGGCGGTGGCAAAGCTGCCACCGCCGATCTCTTTTGCGAATTTAGGAGGTTCTTATGCATTGGCTCAGTAAACGCAGAATTATGGTTTTGATGATTCTTCCGACCTTGGCGCTTTATCTGCTTTTTATTATTATTCCCGTCTTTGTTACTATATTTTATAGCTTTACAAAATTCTCCGGGATCGGTTCGCCGGAATTTCTTGGTTTTACAAACTATACGAACTTATTTCAGGACAAATTCTTTTTTATCGCTTTAAAAAACTCTGTGATAATCCTACTGTGCACGGTTGTCGTTTTGATCCCTGGGTCTTTTGGACTAGCACTTTTATTGGAAAAACCTTTCCGTGGAAACAATTTGATCAAGGCAATGGATTTTTCTCCAAACGTCATCGCTCCTATCCTAGTCGGCTTGATGTGGGTCTTTATTTTGGATCCTCATATGGGTCTGGTCAATGCCTTTCTACAGCAAATCGGGCTGGAAAGCTGGCAGCAGGAGTGGATAGGCGGCCAAACCCTGACTCCTTACTGTGTAGCTTTGGTTTATATCTGGCAGGTGCTTGGGTTTTATGCCACGATTTTCTTGGCTGGTTTAAAAACAATCTCTCCGGATATTTATGAAGCCAGCCAGATTGACGGGGCTAACCGCAGGCAGCAGGTGCTTTTTATTTCACTGCCCATGTTAAAAGAAACCATAACAATTATCTGCGTGCTAGTGATAACAGGAGGATTTAAAATTTTTGAAACCGTCCAGCAGCTCACCAACGGCGGTCCAAATCATTTCTCAGAAGTTTTGGTCACCTATATGTATTATACTACCTTTACCTCAAATCGGTACGGGTACGGTATGAGCATTGCTACCGTTACTTTCCTGTTTTCTATGATTTGTTCCGTTGTGTATTTGCGCAACACTAGCACCAAAATTAAACGGAAAGGAAGTAATTGACATGAATGAGCTGGCAAGAAAGCCTAAGCGCTGGCCTAAGATCGTCAGCAGGACGTTTCTGATCTTGGTTACCATCCTGTTAGTATTTCCTTTTTTCTGGATGATGTTGCTTTCCTTCAAATCGGATACACAGATTTTAAATAATCCGTTTTCCCTTGTCTTAGACGCCGGATTCAGCAATTATGTTAGGGCTATGCAGGTGCTGGACCTAAAAATTCTTTTTGGAAACACCATGTTTTTAGCTGCCACCACCCAGGCTGTGGGTCTGATTATCACTTTTATGAGTTCTTACTGCTTGAGCCGTATGGTATTCCGCCATCAGCGGATTCGGGATGGATTATACCTGTTTTTCCTTTTAGGATTGACGATTCCATCCTATATTCTGCTGTTTCCAATATACCGTATGGTGGTCGCTATGCATCTTCAAAATACTTATCTTTCTTTGATCCTGCCGTTAATCGCGACCTCGATTGCTTTTAATACCCTGCTATTTGTGGGGTTTCTGCGAGATTTTCCCTCTGAAGTGGAGGAAGCCGCCATCATTGATGGGTGCGGACTGTTTTCTCTGTGTGCTAGGATTGTGATCCCTGTTATCAAGCCCGTTTTCGCCACACTTCTTGTGTTCAATGTGGTCTATGTATGGAATGAATATCCTTTATCCGTTACATTAATCAGCGATATCAATAAAATGACGGTTTCTTTGGGGGCTTCCATGTTCCGGGGAACCTATAGCATGGACTACAGCGGTATGATTGCTGCGGCAGTGCTGATCATTTTGCCTCAATTGGTCTTTTACGCATTTTTCCAGAGGTTTATTATTGAGGGTATGACTGCCGGTGCGGTGAAAGGATAAGCTTATTTATCATATCATTTGAAGGAGATTTTCGTATGGGAAATAAACACTATTATTCTGTAAATGAATTATATTGCAGCAACAAACAAAAAACTTACTCTGGCGACGCTAGTGCGGCGGCTTTTCTTTTGGGAGGAATCGGTACCGGCAACGTATCTGTTGGTGCCAGAGGCGAGCTGCGTAGCTGGCAGATTTTTAATGAACCCGGCCAGTTTAATTTCCTTCCATACACCTTCTTTGCTCTTCGAGCGGAGGTAGAAGGTGGTGAGGCGGTTTCCAAAATACTGGAATCAAAATTAAATCCACCATTTACCCATCCGGAGGGTACGCTCCGTTGTGAGCTGGGTGGTTTACCCAGGTTTGAAAAATCCACGATGAGTGCGGAATATCCTTTTGTCCGAGTGAAGCTGGAAGACAAACAAGTTCCTGTTCAGGTGGAAATGGAAGCGTTTACGCCGTTCATTCCCTTAAACGCCGATGATTCCGGTATTCCGGGAGCCTATCTGAATTACCGTGTAAAAAACCCAACCAATCAGCCGGTAACCGTGTCCATTGCGGGCTCCCTGGCGAACGCTGTTGGATTTGAAAAATATGATATTTGGAATCATATGAAGCTGAACGGGAACCCTGTGAATGAATATCAAGAGAGGAATGGCTTAAAAGGACTGTTTTTCCGGGGAGAAAATGTGCCTGAAAAACATATCGCGAACGGTACCATGTGTTTAGCGACTTCCGAAGACGATGTTACTGCAAAGCCCCTTTGGTTTCAGGGCGAATGGACTGATGGAGCACAGGATTTCTGGGATGATTTTATATCCGATGGAAGCCTTGATGTTGATTCAGGAAAAGTGCAGGAGGGTTGTGCGATCGCTAAAATATATGATTTCAGTTATCTTCATTTTTCCGACAGCATTGGTTCCATTTGTATCAAAAAGGTTCTAAAGCCTGGAGAAGAGAGGGTTTTTCCGTTTTTGCTGACTTGGAATTTCCCTAACCGGGTGCGGGATTGGGGAGATACGGATAAACATGTAAAGGCCGTTCAAGAATACCATTATGAGATTGTAGGCAACTACTATTCGACGCTATTTCAAGATGCGTGGACGGTTGCTGACTATATGAACCAGAAAAAAGAAATACTGGAGGGAGATTCGAGAAAATTCTCACAAGCGTTTTTCAGCAGCACTCTTCCCGGGTATGTACTGGAAGCAGTTGCGGATAATATCACAATTCTGCGCAGTCCCACTTGTTTCAGAACGGAAAACGGTGACTTTTTTGGCTGGGAAGGTGTGGAGAATACTGTTGGGTGCGGTGCGGGAACTTGTACCCATGTGTGGAATTACGCACAAACTGTAGCGTTCCTCTTTCCGGAGCTGGAACAATCTATGAGGCGGATAGAATTCTTGCAGGAAACCCAGGCCGACGGCTATATGCCGTTTCGTACATATCGTCCGTTTGGCCTTCCGGCCTGGGAGATGCTTCCTTCTGCTGACGGACAGCTGGGAGCGGTTGTTCGCCTTTATCGCGAGTGGCGTCTCAGCGGGGATAACCGTCTAATCGAGGACTGCTGGGATGGTGTGGTGCGCAGCATGGAATACGCTATCCGCACTTGGGATACCGATGGGGATTTTGTCCCGGATTCTGCGCAGCATGTGACCTATGATACCGAACTATATGGTATGACCAGTATGGTAAGCACCCTGTTTTTTGCCGCGCTCATCGCCGCCGCTGAAATGGCTGAATATATGGGCGACCAGGAGCGCGCCCGACGGTATCGTGACGGTGCGGAAAAGGGTGCGAAGCTGATGGATGAAAAATGTTGGAACGGTGAATATTACATTCAGTTAATTGATGATGTAGATAAGTATCGCTACCAGTATGGAAAGGGCTGTTTGTCCGATCAGCTGTTAGGACAATTCTTGGCCCAGGAAGCGGGATTAGGCTATGTTCTTCCGAAAAATCATGTGAAAAAAGCGGCAGAATCTATTTTCCGCTACAATTTTATTGAACGGGCGTCTGATTTCGGCCATGTTCAACGGGCCTATATTTTTAATGATGAAATGGGCCTTACCCCTTGTACCTGGCCTCTTGGAGAGCGGCCTCGATTTCCTTTTATTTATTTTGGAGAGGTCTGGACCGGTATCGAATATGAAGTGGCGGCTTTGTTGATTCGCGAGGATCTTTTGGAAGAAGGCCTTACAATTGTAAAGGCGGTCAGGGATCGGCAAGACGGATATCGCCGCAATCCCTGGAGTGAAAATGAATCCGGGTATTATTACACCAGAGCAATGGCGAGCTATTCCATTCTAAATGCTCTTAGTGGTTTTTCCTGTGACCAGCGTAAAAATCAAATGAGCTTTCAACCCAAGCTGAACCAAGACAACTTCCGTTGTTTTTGGTGTAATGGGAAATCGTGGGGAATTTTCTCCCAAAAGAAAGAGAAAGGAGAAATTCGTCAGGAATTACAGGTCTTATACGGTGAAAAGGATGTAAGCGTTATCAATTAACTCTAATTTTAAAGTAATTCATAATACCCGTTTGAAATAGTTTTTTGCTTGCGCGGTCACCCCTGCTGCATTTTGCTGCGGCAGGGGTGATTTTTTACCCAAATTTAGATAACCGGAAGTTAAAATCGGAAAGTGAGTTGACATCGAGCTCACGATGCCAAAAGGATTCACAAAAATCAGGCAGGAGCCTGATGCCTTTTGCTTGGGTGTTCAGTGCTGCCTTTGGTCCAACTTTTGAGCAATTTGTGTCAGACGGATAAGCTATTGCTGATTGGCTGCATATTCAGAATCTGTCACAGCTTATTCGGAGCCTGATCTGCCGGAAGCAGTTCTGCCTGCACCGGGATTAGGATGTGCTCCAATAACAATTTTTTTAACATAGTATCAGACGACCCACAATAGTTTTCTGCACCTATATGCTTTTCAAGCACCTTATTTGCTAACGGCTTTTGCTGATTATAATTCGATATTCGACAGGAGAGAGAGCTTCTGTTTTTTTAAAAAGAAATATATAAAAGCTTAGTTTTGTGCTCCTTTCTTAGAATAATTGAGTTTTCAGAGAAGGGATATCACTTTATAATAAAAACAGCAAGGAAAGAAAGGAGCTTTTGTGAAAAAAGCAAAGGCTTCGAATTTTTAAGGAGGAATACATATGAAAGCAAAAAAAGCGTTAGGCGTTCTGCTGGCGGGTTTACTGGCGGCAGGCGCACTGGCGGGGTGCAGCAGCGGCACCTCCAACAGCTCGGCTCCTGAAAGCGGCTCTGACAGCCAGGGCTCTTCCACAGCGGAATCCCAGGCCCCGGCGGAGGCTTCAGAGGTAGACATTTGGTACTATTGGGAGACCGAAAAGCACCAGGAAACCCTGGACAGGGTCATTGGAGAATACAACGACTCCCAGGATGCGGTGTCGGTATCGGCAAAATATATCCCCTTTGCCGACTTTAAAAAGCAGCTGTCCATCGGAGCCAGCGCGGCGGAGCTTCCCGACCTGGTAATCATCGACAGCCCGGACCACGCCTCTTACGCGGCAATGGGAATCTTCGCGGATATCAGCGACAAGGTCAGCGATTGGGATGGGATCGACCAGTATTATGAGGGCCCGCTGAACTCCTGTAAGCTGGACGACAAGCTTTACGGCCTTCCCTTTGGCAGCAACTGCCTGGCCCTGTTCTACAACGAGGATATGCTGGCCGACGCGGGCTGTGAAGCTCCCACCACCTGGGATGAGCTGAAGGATGTGGCCCAAAAGACAACCCAGGGCAATGTGACCGGCTTCGCCATGTGCTGCCTGCAGAACGAGGAAGGCACCTTTAACTTCACCCCCTGGCTGTGGAGCACCGGAGCGACCTCTTACGATATCAACAATGATAACGGCATTAAAGCCTTGACCCTGGTAAAGGATCTGGTAGACGCCGGCTCTATGAGCAAGGAAGTCATCAACTGGACTCAGGGAGACGTAATGAACCAGTTCATCTCCGGCAATATCGCTATGATGGTGAACGGTCCCTGGCAGGTTCCCACGATGAGGGAGCAGGCTCCCGACCTGAACTGGGATGTCACCCTGCTGCCGAAGGACGCGGAATACGCTTCCTGCCTGGGCGGCGAGAACTTTGGCGTAATCGACGGGGATAACGTAGACGCGGCTCTGGATTTCCTGCAGTTTGCCACCTCAAAGGACGAGGTTGCCAGCTACATCGATGATTTCGGTTATATCGCTGCCCGGAAGGACGTAGCCGAGGGCCAGTTTACGGATGATGAGACGATGCAGAAATTCACTGAAGAAATGCAGTATGCCCAGCCCAGAGGGCCTCACGCCCAATGGCCGGAAATCTCCGACGCCCTTTCCCTGGCGGTGAACGAGTCCATCACCGGAACCAGCGCTCCTGCTGACGCCGCGGCTAAGGCGCAGAGCACCATCGACAGTATTTTGGCGGAGTAATCTGATAGGATTACTGCCCAAAGATAAAAATTCGAGAGAAGCCGAGCATCCTGGGGAGGCCCCCACCTCTCCGGATGCACGCCTTTAATCGAAAAAACAGATGCTTCTAGATCCATATAGTAATAGATAGGATATATTTTATAAGGAATTATAAAATCATGGAATACATCACAAGAGGCTGCTTTTCGTCTTTTGCAATCTGTTATTGTATGAAATAGGGGCTCAAATGAAAGGAGAGAAAAAAGTGGGACAATTTAAAAAAATTGTTCGCGGAATCACAGCAGGCCTAATGTCAGCGGCGGTTCTCATGAGCGGTATGGTTTCTACTGATATCGGCCTAATGCAGGCCAATGCGGCTGGACCCAATAGAACCGCGACTCCCCCGGAGGGCGCTCCGGAGACAGCCATACTAGTGGAGGCTGAAACAGGAGATTTCGGTCCGGATACGGGAATGGCTTACGACCACGATTATTCTGGCACAGGTTTCGTCAGTATAGGCGGAAGTGCCGAAAATGCTAATGTGGCCTTCGAGATTGAGGTTGAAACGGCGGGTACCTATGAATTCGCTTTCAACTACATTGCAGGGCCTGCCCAAGACTGGGCGGCTGATCGGTCGATCAAATTATCAGTCAACGGCGCTGAGCAGGCAATCGAAACCTTTGCCGGCACTGGAAACTGGGACAACTGGACCTATCACAATGTAGAACTGAATTTAGAGGCCGGAGAAAACACGGTTACCGTACAAGGTAATGGCAAAAAGAACGGCATTTGCATCGACTATTTTTACTATTGGCTTAACGAAGCCGCGGAGGTAATGCCCGAGCTGATTCCTCCCAATGCCACTCATATGGAGGCGGAAGACGCAGATGTTGGCGGCGGCGCTAGAGGCGGGGACAGGTCTCACAGCGGCTACAGCGGCGACAGCTTTGTGTCCGGCTTTGAAAATCACAAGGGCGCTTATGTAGAGTTTACCTATAATGCTGAAGAAGCTGGCGATTATTATCTCTCTTTGAGATATGCCAACGGTAAAAACGGCTGGGGCTGGCCGGATACCAAACAGATCGGCTTGAGCATTAACGGCGGCGAGATTACGATGGTTCCCTTTGAAACCACCAACGCGTGGAACCAGTGGAAGGAAAACGTTGTAAAGGTAACGCTGGAAAAAGGCGAGAACAAGATTCGCTACCAGAACGTGGACGGCTCCAGAGAAGGCGTGGTTAATGTCGATAAGATCGCCATATGGCCCCACGTTGCGGATCCTGCCGTTGATACCCTGGTGTTTGAAAACACCAGCTATTCCCTCAGAGTAGGCGCGACCGTTAAGCCTCTGGTTTACGCCATCGATTCCAACGGCGTGAAAAAGCCTTATGACGGCACCATTACCTTTAGGTTCGAGGACGAAGAAAGCGCCTCGTACAATAAAGAGGACGGCACTATCAAGGCCTTGAAGGCCGGAGAGTACAAGGTTTACGCGGAAGGCCCTGGAATCAAGACGCCTGGCGAGGCAACCTTGAAAATCGTGGCCAACCCGACGATCTCTGTTGATTTTTCTTCTGTAGAGCGTCCGGTAAACCACAGCCAGTTCGGTTACATTTTGATTCCTAACTATAATATTCCCGACAGCAGACTGACCCTCTTAGGGCCGCTGCTTGCCCGTGATACCATCCCCGCCCAGAACTTCCAGGGCATTGGCGATATGGGCGGATATTATGATTACGAATACAGCATCCTTCAGCGCAGCCTGCAGGCTGTTCAGCGCGCCAAAGACGCGGGACATAAATATTACTTCCTGCTGGGCCATAACCCCTCTTGGGCAACAGCGAGCGGCAATCCTACCGATACCGGTTTGGTAAAGGATGAGGAGGAGCTGGCGCGGTTTAAGCAATATTTGAAGGATACCCTTCAGTATTATAAGGATAACGGCATAACCCCGGATTTCGCCAACCTCACCAACGAATATTGGACCGGCCTGTTCCCCACCTATCAGGTAGCTTGGGAAGCGGTGCGCGAGGTATACCCCGAGTTTATCCCGGCGGTTGGTCCCAGCGCCGTAGGCTTTGACGGAATTCCCGAGTTCTATATTCCTGAATCAGTCGAAGCCGGCATCACCGTAGAAGGCCCGGCCTGGCATGAATTCTGGACCGGCGATACCTTCATCTCTTACGATAAGCTCAAAGACCATGTGGATTACATCGCCGCTCTTCAGGAGCAGTATCCCGAAGCCAACGGCAAGTATATCATCTTTGAAGAGAACAACTCTGGCGGCGTAAACGCCGGTGGTCCTTCCGGCACCGCCATCGACTTCACCAGAAGCATGGCCAACATCATCAGAACAAACATCGACTGGAACATCAAGGGATGCCTGGAAGGCGGCAATGCCAACGGCATGAGCGATATCGTTACCGCGAACAAGGGTAAGGTTACCCAGAATCCCGCGGTAAGAAGACCCCTGTGGTGGATCTACTACGCGTTCTCTAAAATGAGCGGCGACTATGTAACCGTTTCGGTAGACGCCCCCAACGATAGAAACGGCGAATTTACCGGCGCGGCCAGTAAAGACGTCGACGATTCTAAGGTTATCATCGCCAACAGCTCTACGGACGGCTCCGTCAGTGTCGAGCTGAACAACCAGCCTTATGTGGGCGAGGACGTTCAGGTGGATCTGTATAAGGTCATTACCTCCGATCTGGAAGGCCTCGACTATCCCGGCGAGAACGACGGCTTGATGTATCAGAGAACCCTGGATGTAGAGTCCACCGAAAACATCAGCGTGGTTATCGACGGCGTTAAGGCCAACGAAACCTGGATGGTAGTTCTGAAGAAAGTGGAAAGCGCTCCCAGCTTCTTCCATCCCATGACTCCTGACGACGGCGAAGCCGCTGTAACTACGCCTACCCTTACCTGGTCTAAGGCCCAGGGCGCAACCAGCTATACCGTAGCCGTGTCCGAAAACAAGGACATGTCTAACCCGGTTATCAAAGAATCCGGCATTAAGGGCCAGAGCTTTGAAGTAAAGAACGCATTGAAACTCGGCCAGAGATATTATTGGACGGTTTCTGCTGAAAACGAGTACGGCAGCACTGAGCTTCCCGAAAGAGTCGTTTACTCCTTCTATACCAGCGAGAGCACCGAGGTGCCCGGCCAGTTCAGCCCCACCATGCCTTCTCTGAACGCGCCGAACGAAAAGACCAGGCCTGAATTTAAGTGGACTACCGCTTATCAGGCGGATTCCTACCGTTTGGTTGTTTCCAAGAATGAAGATTTGTCCGATCCGGTGATCAATGAATCTGGTATCACCAGCGTAAGAGGCAACGGTCAGTTCGGCGGCACCTCTCAGGCCTATTATACTCCCACCCGCGATCAGGAGTTTGAGTATGAAACGACCTATTACTGGACGGTATACGCCGTTAACGACGAGGGTGAAAGACCGTGGAACGGTCCGATTCACTCCTTTACCACCAAAGCGGAAGGCGACGCTCCTAAAGACTTTAAGCTGACAAGTCCGGCGGATCAGGCGGAGGAGGTCTCTGCTAGAACCGCTCTCACCTGGGAAGCTTCTGCCAACGCGTTCTTCTACAAGCTGGAGATCTCTGAAAACGAGGATATGTCTGATCCTGTCCTTGTAAGAGACCGTATGATCTACAACAAATATACGATGGAACCCAACGTATTGAAGCCTGACACCACCTATTACTGGAGAGTGACGGCTCTTACCAAGGATTTGAAGCATCAAACTGCTTCTTCCACCGGCATCCGTTCCTTTAAAACCGAGGCGGTGCCTTGTTCTCCGCTGCTGTATGCCGAATACGCGGAAGGCAGCACGGTTAACCTGCTGTTCCAGGAGTCTATAGGCGCAACCTCTTATACCATTAAGTACGGTACGGAACCCGGCAGCTATACTAAGGAAATCACCAACGTGACCGGTACTCCCTGCCAGATCGAAGATATGGAAGAGGGCACCTATTACTTTGCCGTTGTGGCTAACAACGCAGAGGGAAGCAGCGATATTTGGAACGAAAGAAGCGTAACTGTCGGCGGCGAAGCTGAAGTTACCCCTGTTTTGGACGAAATCGCGATTGAAGGCCCTGCCAAGCTGAAGTATAAGGTCGGCGAGTCGCTGGATACCACCGGCTTAGTGGTAACCGCTAAATACAGCGACGGCACCGAGAAGGTATTGGCAGCCGAAGATTATGATGTAGAGGGCTTTGATTCCTCCACCGCAGGCGAGAAGACTGTTACCGTTGTCTACGAAGAAGGCGGCGTTGCCAAGACCGCTGAATTCGAGATTACTGTGATCGAAGCGGTAGGCATTACCGTTACTAAGCTTCCCAACAAGACCGAATACTTTGTGGGTGAGAAGCTGGATCAGACCGGAATACAGGTGAGCCTGAAGTATAGCGACAATTCCACTGAGCCTTTGGCCGCCGGTTATTCCCTGGCCCAGTATGATCCCGATAAGGTGGGCAAGCAGCAAATTCGCGTTCAGTATATGAACTTTGTCGCATACTTTGAGGTAACCGTAAAAGAGAGGCCCGCAGACCTGGCGCTGGAGTCCATCAGCGTGAAGGCTCCTGACAAGACCGAATACTTTGTGGGCGACAAACTGGATGAGACCGGAATGGTGGTAACAGCCACATACAGCGACGGCAGCAGCAGAGCTGTGAGCGGCTATGAAGTCGATTTTGACTCTTCCAAAGCCGGCAAAGCTACTGTAACTGTGAGCTACACGGAGGACGGCGTGACCAAGACGGCAGCCTTTACCGTAACCGTGAAAGAGAAGCCCGTAGAGGTAACTCTGGAATCCATCACCGTGACCGCTCCCACCAAGACTGAATATGCGATCGGTGACGAGCTGGATCTGGTCGGCGTGGTAGTGACTGCAAAGTACAGCGACGGCACCGATCGCATATTCAGTCTTGGTGGGAGCGGTC
>QFCE01001461.1_pt1 | contig 124289 bp, 109 predicted proteins | sample 5346091 | NCBI WGS metagenome assembly QFCE01 (sample SAMN09062252, study PRJNA434731) | Human gut metagenome, whole genome shotgun sequencing project. | isolation source: stool timepoint A chromium assembly | host: Homo sapiens | collected 2015
ATACTCTACCATAGTGGAGCGCCTCCATCATGCAAAAAGTTCGCAAATCCCCCTCCGCCGCCGAACGGATGTTTCACGTGAAACATCCGGACCGCGATGGGAGGCGGGGCGGGGGCGCATGCCGTGCCGCGCCGAACGAACGCGGCGTGCGTTCGGCGCGGCACAGGACGCGCGAACCCGGGCGTCCCCAAGTGCCGTGGGCCGCGCCGGGATTCGCGGCTGACTAGTACCGGCTGTCGAAGATGCGCTTCGTTTTCTTCTCGCTGCGGGGCAGCTCGCCCATGGGGACGCCCTTGGCATCGGGGGTGCAGCCGCACTTCGCCTTGAAGATGAGGGCCAGCTCCTCCTCGGCGCGCGCCTTCGCCTCGTCTTGCAGCGGGGTTTCGAACAGCACGGTGAGCACGTCCTTGCCGCTGATGTTCTCGATCATCACCTGGTACTCGCTGGACGTGCCGTCGGTGGCGGCGATGACTTCCTCCACCTGGGCGGGGAAGATGTTGCAGCCCTTCACCTTGAACATGTCGTCGGTGCGGCCGGTCAGCGTGTCGATGCGCGGGTGGCGATGGCCGAAGCCGCACGTGCAGTCGCCCGGAATGATGCGCGTGAGGTCGTGCGTGCGGTAGCGGATGAGCGGGGCGCCCTGCTTGCGCAGCGTGGTCAGCACGAGCTCGCCCACCTCGCCGTCGGGCACAGGCGCGCCGGTGTCGGGATCGACCACTTCCACGTACACGTAATCGTCCCAGATGTGCATGCCGTGATGCTCGTCGCACGAGATGCCGATGCCAGGGCCGTACACCTCGGTCAGGCCGTAGATGTCGTAGATTTCCACGCCCAGCTCGCCGGCGATGCGCTGGCGCATCTTGTCGCCCCACCGCTCGGAACCGATGACGCCCTTGCGCAGGCAGATGCGGTCGCGGATGCCGCGCTCGGCGATCTCCTCGGCCAGCAGCAGCGCGTAGGAGCTGGTGGCGCACAGCACGGTGGACTTGAGGTCCTGCATCATGCGCAGCTGCTTCTCGGTGTTGCCCGGCCCCATGGGGATGGTCATGGCGCCCAGGCGCTCAGCGCCCAGCTGGAAGCCGATGCCAGCCGTCCACAGGCCGTAGCCGGGGGTGATGTGGATGCGGTCGCGGTTCGTGATGCCCGCCGTCTCGTAGCAGCGCGCGAACTGGACGGCCCAGTCGGTGACGTCCTGCTGCGTGTAGGGGACGATGACCGGCGTGCCCGTGGTGCCGCTGGAGCTGTGGATGCGCACGACCTCCTCGTCGGGCACGGCCTGCAGGCCCAGCGGGTAGGCGTTGCGCAGATCGTCCTTCTCGGAGAACGGAAGCTTCTCGAAGTCCTCCTGGGTTTGCACATCGGAGAGGTCGATGCCGTCGAACTTGGCGGCGTAAAACGCCGAGCGCTCCTTCAGCGTGGCGAACTGCTGCTTGATGAGGGCGAACTGGTCGTTGGTAAGCTGCATGATGATCCCCTTCTGGGACGATGGTCTTCTACCGGATATGATGATGCTTCAAGCCCGCGGGCGCGAGTCTTGAAGCTAAAGCCATCGACCCGCCGAAACCACGGCTGGGAAGGAGAGGATGTCGTTGTCGTTCGCGAGTTCCATGCGTCCATTCTAGGCGAAGGGCGTGCGATTGCAAACCCGCAAGTTCGCCGGGAAGCATCATCGCCCCAAAAACACGCCTCAACGCGTGAAGCGTGTTTTTGGGGCGATGATGCTCCGACATCGGCCTTACGATTTCTGGCCAGAACGACAAGACGAACCAGCGCGCAGGGCGGTTCGGCACCGGCTATCATGCGACCCAGCGCCGACGGCGATCACCAGCTGTAGCAGCCTTTTCCGTTGTCCTTGCTGGCGTACAGAGCGCAATCGGCGGCGCGGTAGAGGTCGAAGAACGTCTCGCCTCGCACAACGCGCACGATGCCCACCGAACATCCCAGCTCTACGGCACGCGAAGCAGAATGCGATCCCCATGCCTCGATAAGCTCGCACGCTTTGCCTTGGGCTTCCTCTACCGAAAGCGGGCAGGTAGAGAACACGGCGAACTCGTCGCCTCCCATGCGCCCGACCAGCGCATCGCGCGGGAAGACGCGCAACAGCACGTCGGCGAACTCTTGGATGACCCGGTCGCCTTCAGGATGGCCCAACGTGTCGTTCACCGTTTTGAAGTTGTCGAGGTCGATCATGAAGAAAGCGCTGCCCTCGCCGCCTTCGACAAGCGCCGCTGCCACATATTTCTCGAACGCGGCATGGTTCAACAGCTCGGTCATAGAATCAAGCTCGGCGCGGCGCTCCATAGCCTTGGAATACTCCAAAGCGGCGTTCGCCTGCTCGGTAGCCGTTTTCGGATAGTACTCTTCGCGCCGTTGATCGACGTTGGGCGTGGAATGATGCAGATGCACCAGCAGCCACCGGTCGCCCTCGCGACGGAATACCAGCGTGAAACGCGTGTCCATTTCCACGAGCAACGGTTTCGGACGGTCGGGTCGCTCACGCGCCCACAACGTGCCGAACACGATGCAGGTGTCCTCGCCAATGGCGCGCGGCTCGTAGTACTCGTCGAGGATCTCGAAGGTGATGTCCTGAGCTTCTTCCTGATCGCGCTCGAGTCCCGCGAAGAACGCCTCGAGGTTGACATAGAGCTCGTGCTTTCCTGTGCCGATGAGCGAGAGGTTCTGCGGATCCATGGTGTCCACGATGAATTGAACGCTTTCGTCCGAAGGCTCGATGATGTACGCGTGCCAAAGCTTGCGCGCCAAATCGACCGCTTCCTGCAGCAACACCTGATCCATCGCCCGCCCCATAACGCCCTCGCCTTCCGCCGACTATTCAAACAAAATTTGAATGACCGCAGTATACATCAGGGGGCGGTGCTTAAAGACGATGGCGACCCCGAACGCGCAAGGAGCCTTCCCCAACTAACCGCGCGCGGGGCGCGGGGCGCGGGGCGCGGGGCGCGGGGCGCGGGGCGCGAAGATTATCGCGCAGCCACCGCGTCGACGGCGGCCAGGTTGAGGGCGACGAAGCGCGGCTTCACGCACTCCTCGAGGGCGCGGCGCAAGTCGTCGAGGTCAAGCGCGATGCGACCCTCCTTGAGAGCGCTGGCCAGCAGCACCGAGTTCAACACCTTGCGGCTGCCCACCGCGTCGGTAAGCGCAACGTCGTCCACCGCGACGAAGCGCGCGCCGATGCCCGCCAGCGATCGCTCGATGTTCGCCAGCACGTTGTCGGCGCGATAGGGCTTGTCGGACAGCGCCGCCGTGACCGGCTGGATGGCTGTAGTGGCCGTGACCAGCAGCCCGTCGGGCGCGAGGAACGGCAGCACGCGGGCGGCCTCGGCCGGCTCGAACGCGATGACGAGGTCGGCCGTGCCCTCGGCCAGCAGCGGGGCGAACACCTCCTCGCCCGCGTCGCCCATGCGCACGTGCGACACCACGTTGCCGCCGCGCTGCGCCATGCCGATAGTCTCGGCCGTGCGCACTTGCCAGCCTTTATCCTGCGCGGCCTGGGCCAGCACCTTCGCCGCCAGCACGGTGCCCTGCCCGCCCACGCCCGAAAGCAACACGTTACGCATGGCAGCCTCCTTCCGACCCAGAAGCGTCCGAAGATGTTTCACGTGAAACATCTGTTTGGGGTTCCGTCATCGACAGCGCGTCGAAGGGGCACACTTGGACGCACAGGCCGCAGCCGTTGCAGAGGCCGGGGTCGACGAACGCCTGGCCACGCTGCTTGCTGCGCGGGCCGCGCGCGTCGGCGTCGAAGCCGATGCCGGGACAGCCGATCTCGGTGATGCACTTCTTGCAGCCCGTGCACGTTTCGGCATCCACGACGGCGGGCGCGTCCGGCTTCACCAGCTGGATGCACGGCGACTCGAACAGGACGGCGCTGGGGCCTTCATGGTCGAGCGCCTCGCGCACGGCCGCCACCGAAGCATCGAGGTCGAGCGGGTTCGCATGCACGATGCAGTCGAAGCCGACGGCCTCCAACACGCGCGGGATGGAGATGGGTTGGCGCTTCGGCCCCATGAGCGTGACGCCGGTGCCGGGATGCGGCTGCGAGCCGGTCATGGCCGTGGTGGCGTTGTCCAGCACGCACACGGTGATGTCGTGGCCGTTGTACACGGCGTTCACCAGGCCCGGCAGCCCGCTGGCGAAGAACGTGGAGTCGCCCACGAACGCCAGCGTCTTCTTGTGCGGCTCGGCCACGGCGAAGCCCTGCGCCATCGTGATGCCCGCGCCCATGCACAGGCAGGTGTCCACGGCGTCCAACGGCATCGCGTTGCCCAGCGTGTAGCAGCCGATGTCGCCGCACAGCACGGCGGGCGTCTTCCCCAGCGCGCGCTTCACCGCGTAGAAGCTGCCGCGATGGGGGCAGCCCGCGCACAGCACGGGCGGGCGCACGGGCAGCGGCGCGTCGGCAGGCGCGTCGTAGGCGAATGTTTCACGTGAAACATTCGTTCCAGTTTCGTCGGCAGAAACGGAAGTCGCCGCGGACGAGGACGACGACACCTCAGAAGGCGAAGAAGCCGATGCAGCCGTCGCAGAAGCGGGATTGTTGCGCAGGGACGGGCGACGCCGAGTAGGATTCCGAGGGGGCGCCCGCTGCGGGGGCGAGCACCTGCGGGATACCGAGGAAGCGCGCGATGCGGGCGGCGCAATCATCCACGTCGTTCTCGCCACGGTCGCGCGCGTCGCCGGTCAGGCGGCCGCGCACTTCGTAGGACGCATGCGTGCGACCCGCGTGCACGAGCAGCGCATCCTCCAGCACATGGTCGAGCTCTTCCAGAACGAGCACTTCGTCGAGGCCTTCCGCGAACGTCGCGGCCAGCTCCTCCGGGAACGGGTAGGGCGTTCCCACCTGCCAGAACCGGTACGCTGGCATTTCCACGCCCGCTGCCGCCGCGCGCGCTTCCACCATGCGCAGCGCCTCGCGCGCATAGGCGGCCGACACGCCGCCCGCTACGATGCCGAGGCGCGGCGCGACTGCGGCAGATGCGGACTCCAACACGCCCGCGCCGATCCCCACCGCCTTGGCGCCCGCACTCGTCGCCGTCTTCGGCATGCTCCCGTCGTCGAATGTTTCACGTGAAACATTCGTTCGTACATCCCCGTTCGACTGCGAGCCGCCCTCGACCATCGGGTTGAACGCGGCCAGCGCAGGATCGACGGCGAAATCGTGCGCGATGGCCGCCAAACGCTCGTTGATCTCGCCGTGCGCCTGGTAGGCGCGGCGCGGGAAGATGACCCACTTCGGATCGCGTTCGAAGCCCTCGTCGGGCACCGGGCGCGCGTCGGTGGCGTCCGCGACGTCGAAGAACGTCGAGGCGTGGTTGATGCGCGTGGTGGGACGCACGATGACGGGCGTATGGTAGCGCTCGGACAGGTCGAATGCGGCCTGCATCATGGCGAAGCCCTGGTCGGGCGTGGCGGGATCGAGCACGGGCAGTTTCGCGAAGCTGGCGAAGCGGCGCGTGTCCTGCTCGGTCTGCGACGAGATGGGGACCGGGATCGTCGGCCACGAACAGCACCATGCCGCCCTTCACGCCTACGTAGTTCAAGCTCATCAGAGCGTCGCTGGCGACGTTGAGCCCCACCTGCTTGCAGGTGAACAGGCAGCGCGCGCCCGTGTACGACGCGCCGGCCAGCAGCTCCAAGGCCGACTTCTCGTTCGTCGACCACTCCACGTGGATGCCGCGCGCGGCGCCGTCGGCATGCAGCTTCGCCACCGTCTCGATCAGCTCGGACGACGGCGTGCCCGGGTAGCCCGCCACCACGCGCACCCCGGCCTCCAACGCCGCATGCGCGAACGCCTCGTTCCCCATCAGCAGTTTCTTCGTCATGGTCCTCGCCCGCCCCATCGCGTACGGATGTTTCACGTGAAACATCCGGGTTCTTTCGTTCGAGCATCCATGATAGCGCACAAGCGCGCCCCTCGCGCGGTCGCATCCGCGAGGGGCGCGAAGGACGCACCGCCAAACCGCGCGGTTACTACAGCAGCGACTTGATGCGGAAAGCAACCCTATCGGCATCGTCGTTCGCATACGAGGAGAAGACGAACAGCGGATCGGCCTGTTCGTCGAACTCGTCGGGCACGACGTACACAACCGAAAGATCCCGCGTTTCGTGAGGTGCCAGTGCCGCTCCCCAATTCGAATCGACCCCGGCTTCGAAGCCGGTCATCCATAGGGCGCGCGTCGCCAACGCAGAGCAGCGGCCGTCGGCGTCGCGAACGGCGAACGTGCCCAATGTTCTCGCATCGACGGGAACCTCCTCGTCGGACGGGTTCGTCGCCTCGAACGTGACCGTGCGGTACGAGAACCCCGGCGTCAACGTGCCGTCGTCTGCGATTTGGTAGCCCAGCGTCTCGTCCGACACCTTGTTCATATAGGCGAAGTCTCCCAGAAAGCCCGCGTAGTCGGAGGTGTCTTCGACCGCCAGCCCGAACGGCAGCCGGTCGCTCCGCTCGATGCGAAGGTTCGACAGCTCGATGTCGCACATCTAGCCGTAGCGCTCTTCTGACAGCGGATCCGCCGGCACCGAAACCGTCACCCGTCCGTCGGGATCGCTTATCGACTGGTCAGCCAACACCGCATCTCCCATGCTGGTGAACGTCTCGCGCCGCTCGAACGTGTAGGGCACCGCCGCATCGAGCCACTCGTTCGCGTTGTCGAGCGAGTACGGATGCGGCCCGTCGTTCTCGTCGACGATGACGCCGTACAACGAGTGCAGACAGAAGGGAGCGCCCTCATCCACCCCGTCCCCCAACACGTTCGGCAGCATCGAGCGGTCGACGATCTCGGGATACACCTCGATGGAACCGTAACCGTAGAACGCCATCGGATCGTTCATCGTCGCCTTGAAGTCTGCCGTGTGCAGCTCGATGGTTTGCGTGGCGCAACCGCCGTCCTCGAAGTAGGCCGTCACCGTTATGGTTTGGCCCTCGAACGTGTCGAACACCGCATCGGTCGCCGCAAGTGGGTCTTCCGCGGTTTCGACCGCGTCGCCGTAATCCTCGTTGGTCCACAGGCCGAAGCTCTTCGCGTCGCCGTCATCGTCCGCGCTGATAGGCAGGTCGATAGTGGAACCGAGCATTTTCGTGAGGCGCACCGTCATGTCACGATCGGGATCGGGCAGGCCAAATCCGTCGACCACTTGCACGCTCTCGTACTTTCCGTAATGATCGCCCAAGCCCGCCTTCTCCGGTTTCCATGCAGTGACCTCGGCCACGCGCTCAGGATCGTCTCGCCCGTTGATGGTCTCGTAGCTGTTGCGGTAGAACATCCCCGCCGAGGTGGTGGCCTGGATGCGCACGATGCCCTCGCCCTCCACGGTGAACATGCAGCCGGTGTACTTCCCGTATTGCAAGTACCAATCCTTCGTTGGCGTGGTCAGGCTGCCGGAGCGGTCGAACACGATCATCCCGTTATCGGTAGGAGGGACCAGCATGCGCGTGTCCGACGCGTACGCCCGCACGGAGAACGCCTGACCCGCAACGGCGCTGCCATGGCCACCCATATCGCCCGGCAACCCGGCAAGCTGGCCGCTGAACGGCACGAGCGCCGCCACGACTGCAAGCGCGCACGCCCCCGCAATAACCGGCCTCCACCGGCACCGCCGAACGACCGCCGCCGTTGCACCGTCGCGCGCTTCCTCTGCCGTATCTCCGCGAACGCCCGCTCGGCGCGCATGCGGTGCGCGACCCTTCCGACGCTCCTCGCGACGCGTGTGTTCGATCTCGGAAAGAATGCTCTCATGCACCGTACTCGGGCTCTCGATTTCCTCCATCAAAGCACGATACTCGTCCATCGGCGACGGCTTCATGAGATTCCTCCTGTTCTATCAACGTCTTGAGCTGGGCGCGGGCACGACGCAAGCGGCTTCGCACCGTCGAGGGCCGACACTTCGCGATCTCGGCGATCTCCTCGGTCGAATACCCTTCCACATAGTGCAGATGCACCACCGCGCGATACTTGGGCGGAAGGGTGTCGAGAACCCTCCACACCTCGTTCGCCATCAGCGCGGCCGATGCCGGGGGCGTTTTGGGAAGCAGCGTTTCATCATCGGGAAGAGGTTGGGTCCGATGGCGCGACGCGGTACGGCGAAGCTGGTTGCACCGGTTGATGGTCACGCGGATGAGCCATGCCTTGAGGTGTTCGTCGTCTTGGAACACAGTTGCGTCCTTCAGCAGGCTGATAAACGTTTCCTGGCACACATCGCTTGCGTCGGCGGGCTCGCGCGTCTGGCTGAGCGCGAGACGATACACCATGTCCTCCCAATCGCGCAGGGCATGGTTCATGAATTCGTCCGAGCGCAAATCAGCCATGGTTTCCAATCGCCTCCTTACCCCAAACATGCCGACGCCATGGAAAATGTTGCAAAGTTCTTGAAACCATATAGTACGCCTCCGAAAGCGAAGCATACGGGCATGAGAAGCGCGTGGGACGAAGGCGCGAAAAGCACGGCCCGCCCGGGCGCATTCGGTGCGGGATGCAGCTGGCGCCCTTCTCCTGCATCCGCGCGAAGACATACAAATGTTTCACGTGAAACATCGTGGCGCTTCCGCGCAACTCGCAGCATCTCTAAATGGCAAGAAGGCATCGAATTCGGAAGAAATCTTGCGCCTTGACCGCGTCCGACGCAAAGCCGCTCGGAAGAGCACGCTCACGAACAGGCGTTATGCACAGGGGGGCTTTCTTTTGCCCTTGCGATCCGCGCGGGCGATTCCGAATTCGATGCCTTTTCGCCATTCGCTGCCTTATCGGCTGCTAAACCAGGATCGACATGCACTGCCGCGCGCCGCTTCCCCTGTCGGGCGGCTGGCGATCAGGCGGGACGAGCACCTGTCCGATGGCCGAGGAGGGCTTCCGAGCCGCCGGCGAGCTTTCGCGGGACGGGCCTACCCGGGCTATGCCAATCCTGGTTTAACAGCGGACTACCCCTATCGGCTTGCATGAAGGGCGCAACGCTCGTTGCCAAGAAAGCGCTGTCGAGAATCAAGCGTCACCGACTACGTGGCAACGCGAGCGTTCTAACGAAACAGCGCGGCCGGATGCAGGTCGCATCCGGCCGCACGTTGCAACCGTTCGAGCAGGACGCCGCCTACGCGTCGGCCATGCCTCGCTTGAAGTCGATGATCTTCTGACGGTCGGCGTCGCAGCCGGTGCCGAGGATCTGCACGGCCAGGATGGCCGCGTTCTTCGCACCGTTGATGGCGACGCAGGCCACGGGCACGCCGGAGGGCATCTGCACCATGGACAGCAGCGAGTCCAACCCGCCCAGGTCGCTGGTCTTCATGGGCACCGTGATCACGGGGTTCGGCGTGTACGCCGCCACGACGCCGCCCAGGTGGGCCGCCTTGCCCGCCGCCGCCACGATCACGCGGATGCCTCGCTCGTGCGCCGAACTTGCCCACTCGTGCACCTCGGCCGGCTTGCGGTGCGCACTAGCCACCTTCACCTCGTAGGGCACGCCGAACTCGTCGAGCTGCTTCATGCACGGCTCCATTGCGGGCATGTCGCTTTCGGATCCCATGATGATGCCGACTACCGGGCTGTTCTGTTCGCAGGACATTCGCACTCCTTCTGTCGCCGTAACTGGTTCGCATTCAGTGTAGCGAACCGCCGCCGTGGGCGCTATCCCACGATGCGCCTGATCACCGCTCCTACTTCGTCTGCACTGGGCAGGCCGGACGCCGGATCGTCGGCGACGCGGTACAGCGCGAACTTCGCGGCTTCAAGCGCCTCGGACACGACGATGTACGACTCTTCCGCCGAGCTCAGAACATCGGAGCATGTGCGCAGCGAAGGATTCGCTTCAAAATACGCCTCCACGATAGTGCGAAAATCGCTGACGAAGCCGAACGCGTTGTCCAAGAACAGCTGCATGAGCGAGGGCGTTTCACTGACGAGCGCGATCCGCTGCGCCGCGATATCGCTTTCCCAATCGAACGATCCCGCCACCTCGAGGAACAAGGTGAGCGTGGCGTGCAGCATCGAGCAGGGCATGAGGCGATCGAATGCGGCGCGCACAGAGTCGGCATCGAGGTCGTACTCGCCGATGCCCACGATAGCCGCGTCTTTCGTGCGGAAGTAGTTGAAGAACGTGCCTTGGGACACGGAAGAAGCCTCGCATATTTGCGCCACGGTGACGTTGTCGTAGCCACGCTCGCTCACCAAGGCGATGGCCGCCCGCTCGATGGCGTCCCGCGTGGCGCGGCGCTTGCGCTCGCGCAATCCCATCGACTGCCCGCCGTCCGCCTGCCGCTGTTCCATCGTCCGCCCTCCGCGATTCGCCGTGCCGTTTGCTCTGCATTATAAGAGCCGTCCGCGCTTTTCGTCGAAATTGTCGGTTTTACTACAAAATTATAGTAACTATAAATTTAAAGTTGCTATAATGCTCGGCACTGAACGCGAGGAAGCCCGGAAGGAGCACACGATGAAGATATTCGGAATGGGCATGCCTGAGCTCATACTTATTCTGGTGGTGGTGCTTATCATCTTCGGACCGAAGAACCTTCCGAAGCTCGGCGGCATGCTTGGCCGCAGCGTCAAGAAGATCCGCGGACGCGTGGAAGACGACGACGTCGACGCTGCTCCGGGAAAACAAACCGCATAACGACCCTCGGCCCACGCCTCGCCCCGGTCTCCTCACGCAGTTCATCGCAAACCGCTTGAGGAGACCGGGGCTTTTTCGTATGGCGAAGGCTCTTGTATGGCGAATCGGCGATTCGCGCCGTCAAGCCGCCCTTCGCGCACAAACGCTCGAACGCTCGCAAGCCGGTGATACAATGCGTCAGAGAAACGCATGCCGAAAGGCAAGACGAGGAGGAGCGCTCATGGCGACATTGAAGAAGAAATGGGACTGGAGCCTGATACTGGCGGGAATCCTGCTGCTCGCATGCGGCCTGCTCTGCTGCTTCGCGCCGAACTTGACGCTGGCCACCATCGCCATGATCGCGGGCGTGGGCTTCCTGCTCTCAGGCGTGCTGGGCATCGTGTTCTACGTGCGCTTCAGGTCTATGATGAGCGTGTCGGGATGGTCATTGGCCTACGCGATCCTCGACGTGCTGATCGGCCTGATGTTCGTGCTGCATCCGCTGGTGGGCGGCGCGGCCATCTCGTGGCTGGTGGCCCTGTGCTTCCTCGTGTTCGGCCTGTTCGAGATATTCGCGGCGATGAAATCGAAAAGCATCGGCTTCTCAGCATGGGGGATCGGCCTGTTCTCGGGCATCGTCAACATCGTGTGCGCCATTATGCTGTTCGTCTCGCCGATCTTATTCTCTCTGCTCGTAGCCGTGTTCGTGCTGTGGCGCGGCGTCGCAATGATCGCCGAGGGCGTGACGGTTGGCAAGATCGTTTATCGCTAGAAGAACGGCGCGGCAGGTACGCCGACAGGTGTGCGGACAGGCGGCCGATGGATGCGCGCCGGGCTTCCAAGCAGGCGGCCCGGTAAGCAGAGGGGGATTTTTGGGAATTTCCTCTTGCTGAGGCTATGGGATATGGTAGAATATCGTCCCACGTCCCCATGGACGGTTGATCGTGGTCGGGTAGCTCAGTTGGTAGAGCAGCGGACTGAAAATCCGCGTGTCGAGGGTTCAAGTCCCCCTCCGACCACCATTCGAATGCAGAAGCGCTCCCTTTCGGGGGCGCTTTTTTGCGCGCCCGGCTGCTGTCGAGCGGCCATGCACGGATGCTTCACGTGAAACATCCGTGCGGAACACGCAAATGATCGCGCACAGGCAGCACCCCCCGTGCGAATTATTTGAAAAAAGAGGCTATACTGTAACCCCGATATTCCACCCGGAACAAGGAAGCACGACGAAGAAGAGATCACATACGACTGCCTTGCGCTTATGCACGAGAGTGCTGCTCTCGGCGGTTTTAGCCTGCGCGCTTCTTATACCGGTCACCACTGAAGAAGCTCATGCCTCCGACCAGCCACGCATCGTCAAGGTGGGTTACACCGACAGCGAAGGCCTGCTCGCAAAAAACGATGACGGCACCTATGAAGGCTACACCTACGACTACCTCATGCGCGTCGCCCAGTTCACCGGCTGGTCGTTCGAGTTCGTGGAAGCCGAGGGCGACAATGCAAACGAACGCGCTTTGCGGCTTTTAGAGATGCTGGACAACGGCGAGGTGGACATCGAGGGAAGCATGTCGTACAGCGCCGCCCTTGCCGAAACCTACGAATACCCCGAAAACAGCTACGGCTCGGCCCACACGGCCCTGTTCGCCCCGAACATACATGCCGCCGTCTCGAAAACCGATCTGTTCACCCGCAGCGAGCTGCGCGTGGCCATCCTCGCCACCGCGAAGAAACGCCGCGCGGAGCTCGAGTACTACTGCGATCAGAACGACATACGACTAACCACCGTAGAATGCTCCTCCTCACAAGAGATGCGGGACAGGACCAATGCGGGCGAGGCGGACGCGTTTCTCGATATCGACGTCAACGCGCAAGACGGCTTCCATATTATCGCGTCGTTCGCCGAGCGTCCCTTCTTCTTCGCCGCCCCTAAAGGCGATCGCGAGATAATCGACGAGATCGACGCCACTATCGAGCATATCAACGAGGGCAACCCCCAACTCCAGAACAACCTCTACAAAAAGTACTTCCTAACCTCTGAGAATAACTTCGAACTAACCCACGAGGAAATGCAGTACGTCAGCCATTACCGAACGCTGCGCGTGGGCGTGGCGTCGGAGAAGGCGCCACTCCAGTCGTTCGACGCCAAAACAGGCGAGTTCAAAGGCGTGACGAACGACATCCTGCAGTATCTCTCGAAGCATGCGGGCTTCTCGTTCGAAGTGGTGAAGATCCCGTATCAACTCGATTCTCAACAGACCGCGAGTGATTTTAACGTAGACATCATCGCGGGCGTGAGCGACGACGGACATACCTCGATCGACAACGGCATCGCGCTGTCGGCTCCCTACATGACCACCTCGATGTTGCTGGTATACAGCAAGTTCATCGACCCCGACCAGCTAGAAGGCAAAACCATCGCACTGCCGTGGGATCAAGCCTACTCCGCTCCGGACAACGCGCCGGTGCAGGTGTACGGCACCATTGAGGAATGCTTTCAGGCAGTGAACGAGGGCGAGGCCGACTACACGTACGCGACATCGTACACTACTCCGTACTACCTCAACATCGACGAGTTAAACAACTTGCTGTATCTGCCCACCTCTACGAAAACCTTGGACGTCTGCTTCGGCTTGGTGCAGCCAGTTGATCCGCAGTTATTGGTCGTCATCAACAAATCGCTGCGCGATCTTAGCCCCACCGAGCTCGACTCCATCGTCTACGACAACTCATTGATTCCCCAGGAAGAGCAGATCAACCTGTTCATCAGGGACCACGTACTCGAGTTTGCACTTGTCTGCATTTCCATCCTGGTGCTCATCATCGTTCTGCTTGCGCTGTACCTGCGCTCCCGCATGCATGCGGCGCGCGCCGTACGCGAAGAGAATTTGCGCTTTCAAGAGCTGTACCGCCTGGCAAACGAGCAGTTCTTCGAGTATTCCATAAAATCGGACACCCTGCGCATTTCGAAGTCGAAATCGCTTCTTTCCAGCTCCTACGTTGACGATGCCACGAGCATGGACGACGGATCCTCCTACGTCTCGTACGAGAACGCACGCCAGCTCATCAAGCACAGTGCGAACCCCGAGCTGCTGGATGCGTTCACCTCGCCGTCGAACGCCGTGACCGAGGTGCTGTGCCACGAGGAAGCGAATCCCGACAAGGATAGGAAGTGGATACGCATCACTTCCCATTTCGTGGAGGACGATACGGGCAAACCCATCTCGGTAATCGGGAAAATCACTAACATCGACGATGAGATGCGCGAGAAGATGGACTTGTCCGAACGCGCCCACCACGACGGCCTCACCGGATTGCTGAACTGGCAGACGTTCCAAGAAACGGCGGGGGAGCTGCTGTCAAACGGCAACGCCGGAGCCGTGCTGGTGGTGGACACCGACGACTTCAAGGGCGTGAACGATACGTACGGCCACCTTGCCGGCGATCGAGCGCTGCAACAGACGGCCGCGGCGCTGGCGGCCGCGTTCAGGCCGCAAGACCTGATCGGACGCCTGGGCGGCGACGAGTTCGCCATCTGCGTAAACGGACGCATCGACGATGAGCGTTTGGCCATCGCTTGCGCCGGCATCGTAAAACGCGGCGTGACGTTCACCGACCAGTACGGCACCGAACACGAAGTGACGCTCAGCATCGGCGGCGTAGAGCTGCACGGTAAAATCGCCTCGTACCAGAGCGCCTATCGCCAAGCCGACAAAGCTCTCTACCGTGCGAAAGCCGCCGGCAAGAACCGCTTCGTCATCGGTAGCTACCAAGCGGAATAGATCGCCAGGATGACAGAAGATCCTGCGACTCTAAGCTTTTTCTACTTGGCTTTTTCAACGAGGCCGGCGGTGGTTGCGGCGCCGTTCGTGGTTTCCAGATAGGTGACAGTCAGCACAGCATCGACGCTGTCCACGGTACCGTCGGCCAACATGTCGCCGATCACGGAGAAGTCGGTGATCTCGCAACGGTACGTACCGTTCTCCAGCTTGCGCACCACGTCCAGCGCAGCCGCGTAATCGGGCACCGTGAACGACACGGTCACCTCGCGGCGCACCAGCTTGTCCTCCACGGTGGGCTGCGCGAACGAGAGGTTGTACGTGGTCGCGCCTCCCATCAGCGCGTTCAGTTCGTTCAACTCGTTGCGGATGTTGTCGTACACGGCCACCACGGGCAGCGTGCCGTCTTCGCCCAACGCCTCCAGCTCGGCCTTCATGCGCGCGCGATCGGCCGCCAGCATCTCCTGCGCGTTGATGCTGATCTCGATGTCCGCCAGCCGGTCTTCATTGGCAGCTATCGTGTCGGCCACGTTCTTCACCACCAGGAAGTAGTAGCATGCCACCACCAGCAGCACCGCCAGCACCAGCATGAGCACCTTCTCGCTGGTGGAGAACGAGCGGTTCAACACGCTACGCCGCGCCATCGCCGGCTCCCTTCTCCTTCGAGCCGCCGTCGCCTTCGACGTCCAGCGGCCCCGCGAACACGATCTGGATCGTAGCCGACGTGGAGCTATCGTTCTCGCCCTGCGCCGTGGATACCGTCACATGCGCTACGCGCTGGTCGCTTTCCAAACTTTCCACCAGGGCGGACACCTCGTTCAAATCGGCTCCCAAACAGGTAACCGTGGCCGTGTTCTTCTCCATGCGCAGCGACGACAGGTGACCTACGCCCATCACCTTCTGCTGCAGCAAGTTCAGAACCACATCGCGATCGACCAGGTTCTGCTCTTCTTCGGACAACCCCGGCACCACATAACGATCGTATTGCGCGTTCAGCTCTGCGTAGTCGGCGTTCTCGGCCGCCAGCACGTCCAGGCGCGCCTGAGCTGCGGAAACCTCGTTGCTGCTTGCCGCGCTCGCCGCCAAGGGATCCACCACGGCGAACTTCGCGAATACGCCGATCAGCACCAGGGCGATGGCGAACAGACCCAGCTGCGCCAGCAGATTGCCACGTTGCTGCTGGGTGTCTACCAAGTTGATGGACGTCTTGACGGGGTACGCCGGCGCCTTGCCGCGCTTCAGCGCGCTCAGCGACACCTCCTGCTTCAAATCCATGGCTACCGCCCCGCCTTCATGGTGGCGCCGATGGCAACCGGACAGCGAAGAGCCTCGCCCAAAGGCGCGCTCATCGGCGGCAGCACGTCGACGATGGACGACACGCGCAAGTCGACATGGGCAGCCACCGCCTCTACCAGCGGATCCAGAAGCAGCCCGCCACCGCAGCAGTACGCCACCTCGATGACAGCGTCGGGGTTGTTGAAGCCGTAGAAGTTCAGCGCGCGCCCGATTTCAATCGCGATGGACTGGTACACCGCGCGGGCGGCCTCGGAGCGCTGCGCGCCCTGGTAGTCGGTGCGCTTGTACTGGTCGGCAACGTGCTCGTCGACGCCGTATTCGTTCGCGATGGCGCGATCGATGTCGATGCCGCCGATCTCTATGACGCGGGCCACGTCGTAGGCGCCGTCGAGGAAGAAATGCAGCTTGGTCATATGATGGGAGAAGTCTATCACGCAGCAGTTAGCCAGCGCGCGAGGATTGCCTCCCACGAGGTTCTGGTACGCCGCCTGTTCGGGCAGCGCCACCTTCAGCTTCAAGCCTGCGCGACGGAACATCTCGGTATAGTCGGCGATGGCCTGCTTAGGCGCCGCAACCGCCAGCAGATCCATGCCTTCGGGCTGGCCGTCGGCGTCGTTGCGCATGCCCAACATCGCATAATCGTACACGTAGCGGTCTTTGCCTTGCGATATGTAATCGCGGAACTCGTACGGCAGGTTCAGCCGCAGCTCTTTCTCGGTCATGGCGGGAAGCGACAGACGACGGAACAGGCTGTCGGAGCTCGGAACCACGAACGCTACGTCCTTCGAAACGCCGCCGATGCTTCTTACCACGCTTTTGATGAAGTCGGCCATCGCGTCGTGGCTGACGATGCGCCCGTCGGCCACCAGGCCCTCGGGCAGCATCTCGATGGCAACCTTGCTCACCGACTGGCCGTCGGAAACCGCCAGCTTGATGCTGCTGTCCCCGATATCGACACCCGTGTACGTTTTGCCCATGCGGCGCGTTTTCCTTTCAGCCCGCTGCATATCCTGTCAGAACAACCCCGCGTACCACGTGAGGATGGTCGGCCCCGCCAACAGCGTGAACGCCGTGGCCGCGGCAATGGCCGGCCCGAACGGAATCGCCCTTGTTCGGACGCTTTCCCCCTCGCCTTCGCCCTCGCCCGGCGAAGAAGGTACGGAAAACCCCTGAGCAAACGCGAACGCCAACCCCATAAGGCACGCCATCAGCAGATTCAGCATAGAACCCGCCAACCCGAGGAACAACCCCACCATGAACAGCAGTTTGACGTCGCCGCCGCCGAGCGACCGGCGTTTCGTCACCTTGTCGAACGCCACGGACAATACCAGCACGCCGCCCGCGACGACCGCCGCGCCTACGATGCCGTCCAGCGCCACCGCGCCGCCCGGATGCACCCAACCCGAGAACAGGCTGCCCACCGAGAACGCGTCCACGCGCGGTGCGGGCATGAACCAGATGGACACCAGCCACAGCACGCAGCCCGCCACCACAAACCCGTTCGGAATGATGAACGTGTCCAGGTCCACCAACGCCACAGCCATGAGGATGCACACGAGCACCAGGTAGGCGGCCGTTTGCACCGACAATCCGTAGCGCGCGACGACGGCAGCGAACAACGCGGCCACGAGCGCTTCCACGATGACGTAGCGCGGGCTCACCCGCTGCCCGCAGTGGCGGCAGCGGCCGCGAAGCGCGAGCCACGATGCCACAGGGACGAGGTCCAACGCTCCCAGCACGTGGCCGCACGACGTGCAATGGCTGCGGCCGGCCAACACGCTCTCGCCGTTGGCCAGCCGCCATGCCAGGCAGTTCACGAAACTCCCCAGGCAAGCACCCAGCACGGCGGCGACCCCCAGAAGGAACGCCGCCTGCGCCGGATTGAAGATGCCAAGGGGAATGGTCATGCGTTAGTTAGTGGGCTCGCCGTCAGTCACGTCCGTGACCGTGATCGTCGGCTTAGTTTTATCGGTGGAATCATCGATCGTCACCTTGTACACATACTTGGCGCCTTCAGAAGCTGCGCTTGCCGGACCGGTCAGGTCGCCCTTGTCGTTAGCGCTATAATACATGTTGTTATACTTGGTCTTGTCAAAGCCGTCGGCGAGGTAACCCGTCGTCACTTCGGCCTTCACCGAGCGCTCGTTCGCCTTCTTCACGGCTTCCTCGGCGCTGGTGAGCGAGCTGGAGAACAGCGGCACGGCGATGGCCACCAGCACGGCCACGATGGCCACGACGACCAGCAGCTCGGCCAGCGTGAAGCCGCCGCGCTCTTCGCGCATCTTCTTGATCATCTCTTTCATATCGGTTCCTTTCTCCTTATCCGAGCCATTCGGGCACCGGAAATATCCCCATACATTTTTCTGCATAAAGTAACGGCTGTGACACGAAACGGTGTCAGAACGGTTACATTGCAGCATACAATGAAAACATCGGCAAATACAACGCGATGACGATGAAACCCGCGAACAACGCCATCAAAACAAGCAGGGCGGGCTCCATGATGGAAATCGCCTTGTTGGTCACGCGCTGCGTCTCGTCGTCGTAGAACGCGCCCATGGTTTCCAGCGTCTCCTCCAGCTCGCCGGTGTGCTCACCCACGGTGACCATCTCGACCAGCGTGCGCGGCAGGTACGTGCTGGCCTCCAGGCCCTCGCCCAGCGTGCGCCCTTCCTCCAAACCGGCCTCCAAGCGCCCCACCTCGCGCGACAGCACATAGTTGCTCATCACGCGCGACGTGATGGCCACCGCCCGCGTGGCAGGAAGGCCGGCCGTCACCAGCATGGCCATCGTGTTCGCGAACTGAGCCGCGCCCGAGCACACGCCCACCGCGCCCAGCACCGGCAGCCGCAGCTTCAAAACGGCGAACGTCGTCTTGCCGCGCTCCGTGGTGCCGAACAGCTTCACGCCCACGACGATCAGCGCGAGCACCACCGCGATCAGCAGGAAGTTGTCGGTGACGAAGTTCGAAGCGTCGATCAAAAACTGGGTCATGGCCGGCGTATCCGCCCCCAGCGATGCGATCATGCCCGTCATCGAGGGGATCACCATCACCATCATGATGGCCAGCACCACCACGGCGATCACCGCCACGAAGATGGGGTAGGTCACGGCGCTTTGCACCTTGGCCGACACCTTCGCGCGCTTGTCGAAGTACCCGTGCAGGCGTTGGAAGCTCTCGGGCAGATGCCCGCTCTCCTCGCCGGCGCGCACCGTCTCGATGAACACGCGCGGCAGGTTCTCGCCCTTGCTTTGGAAACTCTCGGCCAGGCTGTGGCCCGACGCCACGTCGGCGGCCACGTCGGCCAGCACGCGTTTCAGATACTTGTCGGTCACCTGGTCGGCCACCAGCGACGTGGCGCGCGCGGCGGGCACGCCCGCGTTCAGGATGGTGGCGAACTGGGCGCACATGACGGCAAGGTTCTTCTGCTTGGCCTTCGGCTTCGTGATGTCCATGGACAGTAGGTTTTTGCCCTCGCGCACGGGGACCACGCTTTGGACGACACGGCACTGCTCGCGCGCGCGTTCCATGGCCTCGATCTCGTCGAACGCCTCGACCACGCCGTCGATCTGCTGGCCGGCGGCCGTTATCCCGGTGTAAGTGAAGGTTGGCATCAGCGAACGCTCTTTCTCACGTAGTCGACGTCGTGCGCGGCATCGATGGCGGTTTGGGACGTGATGTCGCGGTTGCGGGCCAGGGCGATCAGCGCGTTGTCCATGGTCACGCTGCCCGCCGAGGCCGACGTGGCCAGCGAGCCGGCTATCTGCGGCGTCTTGCCCTCGCGGATGAGGTTGCGGATGGCAGGCGTCACCATCATCAGCTCGCACGCCAGCGCGCGGCCCATGCCGTCGCGGCGCGGCAGCAGCTGCTGCGACAGCACGGCCACCAGCGTGGTGGACAGCTGCATGCGCACCTGGCGCTGCAAGCCCTCGGGGAACACGTCCACCATGCGGTCGATGGAGTCGGCGGCGCTCTTCGTGTGCAGCGTGGCCAGAACGAAGTGGCCCGTCTCGGCGGCGGTCAGCGCCGTTTGGATGGTGTCGAGGTCGCGCATCTCGCCGATAAGGACGACGTCGGGGTCTTCGCGCAGCACGGCACGCAAGGCGTTGCTGTAGCTTTCGGTGTCCTGGCCGATCTCGCGCTGCGAGATGACGGACTGGTCGGGCGTGTACACGTACTCGATGGGGTCTTCCATGGTGATGATGTTCTCGGCGCGCGTGTGGTTGATGCTGTCGATGAGCGCCGCCAGCGTGGTTGACTTGCCGCTGCCGGTTTCGCCCGTCACCACCACGATGCCGCGCTGGATGCGCGGGAAGTCCATGACCGCAGGCGGCAAGCCCAACGTCTCCAGCGCGGGGATGCGATCGGACAGCAGGCGCAAAGCCGCACTCACATGGCCTTGCTGGCGGAACAGGTTGATGCGCACGCGCACGCCCCCGATGGTCTCGGCGCGATCCAGCTCGCCGATCCGCTGGATGCGGTCGAAATCGTCTCCGGCCAAACGGCGGGCCAGCTGCTCGCAATCGTCGTGCGACAACGGTGCGTCGCCGTCCACGCCCGCGTTCTCAAGACGCCCGGCCAGGCGGAACTTCACGGGCAGACCGCACACCAGGTGCACGTCGGAAGCGCCTGCCTGGCGCGCCATGTCTATGATGTGCTCAACGTTCATGCGTGGTCCTTCTCTTTCGGTTTGCTGCTATCGCCGCGCTTTTGGCATCCGCCTTCCTCTTCCCTACTCCAGCGCGGTGATGGTTTTGCGGGCTTCCTCGACGGTGGTCACGCCGGTCAGCACCAGCTCGCGGCAGCTGTCCTCCATCGTCTTGAACGAGCCCGTGCGCTCGATGGCGTCCTTCAGCTCCTCGCGCGTGGCGCCGCCCGTGATGCGGCTGCGCAGCGCGCGGTCGATCACCAGGATCTCGAACACGCCCGTGCGCCCGCGGTAGCCCGTGCCGAAGCACATCGGGCAGCCCGATCCGCGGTAGAACCTCACGCCGGGATCGTATCGCAGGCCGATAGCCTCAAACTCCTCGGGGCTGGGCCGATACTCCTCGCGGCAATGGGGGCACACCTTGCGCACGAGGCGCTGCGAGATGACGCCGCGCACGCCGCTGGCGATGAGGTACGGCTCCACGCCGATGTCGATGAGACGGTCGATGGTGGACGCCGCGTCGTAGGTGTGCACGGTGGACAGCACCAGGTGGCCGGTGATGGCGGCGCGCATGGCGATCTCGGCCGTCTCACCGTCGCGAACCTCGCCCACCGCCACGATGTCGGGGTCCTGGCGCAGGATGGCGCGCAGGCCGCTGGCGAAGGTCATGCCCGTTTTCTCGTTGATCTGCACCTGGTTCACGCCGTCGATGTTGTATTCCACAGGGTCTTCTAGCGTGACGAGGTTCACCGAATCGGTGTTCAGCTGGCGGATCATCGTGTACATGGTGGAGCTTTTGCCCGAGCCGGTGGGGCCCACGATCAGCACCATGCCATTGTTCGAGCCGATGAGCCGCTGGTACTTCTCCAGGTTGTCGCCCTCCAGGCCGATGCCCGCCGGGTCGAACAGCGCCTCGCTCTTGTCCAGCAGGCGGATGACCACCGTCTCGCCGTGGATGGTGGGCAGCGTGTTGATGCGCAGGTCGATGTCCTGCTTCTTCAAGCGGATGTTTGCGCGGCCGTCCTGAGGCACGCGGCGCTCTGAGGTGTTCATGCCGCCCATGATCTTCAAACGCGAGATGACCGAAGCCTGCAGCTCCTTCGGCACCGTGAGGATCGTGCGCAGCACGCCGTCGATACGCATGCGCACATGCAGGTCGATCTCGCGCGGCTCCAGGTGGATATCGCTGGCGCGCTCGGTGGCGGCTCGCTCGATGATGCTGTTCACGAGACGCACCGTGGGAGCCGATTGCGCGTCGGCGTCGTCGCCCAGCGTGGAGGTTTGGAACGATCCGGTCGAGGCGTCGTCGGCGCCTGTCGTGCGGGCGTCGCGCTTCATCTCCTCGATGGCGCGGGCGGCACCCTCGTTGCCGTACAGCGTCATGATGGCGCGCATCAGCGAATCATGCGTGGTCACCATAGGGATGACGCGCTTCCGAGTGGCGTTCTTCACCGCTTCGATGGCCATGAAGTTCAGCGGGTCGCTCATGGCCAGGCACACCTCGTCGGGCGAAGTGCGCACGGGCACCACGTTGTACTGGCGTGCGACGTTCTTGCTGATCACGCGGCTTAGCTCGGGGTCGAGGTCGATCGCCGAAAGGTCGACGAACTCCACGCCCAGCTGCATCTGCAGCGCCTCGATGAGGCCCGCTTCCGTGATGACGCCTTCGGCGATGAGCTCGTCGCCCAGGCGGCGTTTCGTCTCTTTCTGCTGTTTGAGCGCGTGTCCCAGCTGGTCCTCGGTGATGAGGCCCGCGTCTATCAGCACGTCTCCCAACCGTTTGTACGCCATTTACGATCCTATCCTCTTCACGGTCATGGCGGTTTCGGCCGCCACGTCCTCGCCTGATGCGATGGTGATGCGGAAACTCCAGGTCTCGTTGTCCGCGTTGTATGAAAGCTCTGCCAGCTTGGGCGCGAGGCCGTCGCGTGCCGGCACGATTTGCGACCGCTCTCCGGCCGCGTTCAGCCAGATGCCGTCTTCGATGCCGTCTTCGCCGGCATCGCGCGATTGCAGCACCGCCGTCTCGTGACGCGTGGGGCTGGTGAAGTACAGCGGGTTATCGGGCGCCTGCGTTCCCTCGCCCTCCACGTCGCGCGCGTACGTCAGCTCGTCGCTCACTACCTCCACCGCCTGTTGCAGCAGCGCGTCGGCCTGCGCCTGCCGGGTGATGGAGGCGTACGAGTTCATGGCCACCTGCAGCCCGACGCCCACCGCAACGCAAAGAAGCCCGATGAACACTATGCTGGCCAGCTGCTCCGCAATCATGAACCCCCGCGTGTCGCGCAGGCGGGATCGAAGCGACGCTTTGTCGAGGAGGGGCGTCATGCTACCGACCCTCCTCGTAGTATGCATAGCCGCCCGACTGGTACACGTTCACTTTGATACGCGTCGCTTCCTCAGAGTCGGGAATCGTCACGAAGACTTCTTGAAGGGGAACAGACGAATCGAACAAAGAAGCCTCCGCGGCGTACGAGGCGTTCAGCACCTGCTGGCTTCGGGCCGAAGCAGTTGCCGACACCGTCACCATGGTGGCGAGCATCGTGGCGCCCAGCGCCGCGATGAACACTGCCGCCAGCACCTCCACCATCGTGTCGCCGTGGCAATCTTGCAGTTTCTCGCGCAGCACGCGCGTCGTTTTGCCGATCATCACGCCGCCTCCGTCTTCTTCACGGTGGTGTTGTCGCCGTACTCGATCACCGTCACGCGGCCTTGGCTATCGAACGTGGGCGTGCATTGGATGGAGATGGTGGTGTTGTAGGGGGAATCCGCCGCGAAAGCGGAATCGAGCGACAACTCCACGGTGATGTTGAGGTCGGGATCCACCGTGATGCAGCCGTACACCGGGGCGAGACCCCCCGCCTCGCTTGGAGGGTCGATGCGCAACCGGTTGGATGCGGAGCCGCCCAGCACGTAATCCTTCCCCTCCGCGCGGGCGGCGAGGATGTCCTTCGTGCGCTGTTCGGTCCAGAAATTCTGGCCGATCATCGAGCGCAAGCTATTCGTATCGACACTCGCCTCACCTGCGGTATCGTAGGCGATTTTAACGACTACCGATTTCTCCTCCCAGACAGCATCCTCGCCGCCCAGCTGCTGGGCCATCAGCTTCGCCGCCGACTGCATCGCGTACTCTTTCTGCTGCAAGTCCACGTGCGTCTGCGCTGCCTTGGCCTGCACCGAGGCAGCCGTCATCACCACCGACCCGATGATGCCGCAAATAAGGAAGAACACCAGCGCAATGACGACAGAAGCCCCGGAAGTGTCACGAAGGATCCTCACGCGCTTCATAGGGAACCACCAACTTCCGCCTCGATGGGAACCCATGCGCTGCCACCCAAAGAGTACTGAACAGGCTGCGTGACCGTGTTGTAGTGCGCCGAACACGCACCGCTTTGACCGCCGATCACCGAACCGGCGGAAAGCCGGGTAAGCACCTGCTGGTTCTCCGGAAACGAGAACGACACCGTTTTCACCGTGCAGTAACTCTCGTTGAGAGACCACCCGGCACTACCGACAACGCCGCCCAAGCAAACGACCGAGGAGGGCTTCACTTTGTTTTCAATGTTGAAGACGACGTCGGTCACCGAACATGATGATAGGTTCACCTGGCTTGTTCGAGCAACGATCAAACCCGCCGACAATCCATCGACCGTCCCGGTATCCCTCCAAGAGACTCGGACATCGACATCGAAAACCTTGCACTTTTCGATGTCGCACTCTTCCGCATACCCTATGAGCGGTGACACCGCATGGGTTCCGTAGGAAAGCCTGTCCACGACAGCAGTCGCGTTCTCGCTAGCACCCTCAAGCGTACAGTTCACAATCTTGGACTTCGCAGCATTGCCCACCAGAAAACCGAAGTTCGAGTTCGAGTTCGTACCGACGGCGGCATACGAATTGCCGTCAACGACAAGCCTCACGTTCTTTATAACCGCAGACGAAGTTCCATCACTGAGAACCCAAGGGAAGAGACCCTGCCCCTGCCCAACACCCTCGTACTCTTTCGCTGAGTTCAGCACGGAAAAGCCGCTGGCATCGCCAAGGCTGGCATACGTCGCTCGTCCGAAATTGAAGATACGGTAGCTTCCGCCATCGTAAGCCCCTGTGAATATGTTGTTGAACTTGTACCCGTCAACGATATTCTTCATATCGAGATCATGTTCTTGAATAAAGGCATCTCCCATGTACGCATACTGTACGCCGTTGACATTGTTAAACCATTTCAATGAACCAGGAAACTGCATAGCATGGCGCACGCTCCAGGGCGAAGCATCTTCTCCCCAGGTTTTCGCAGCGTCGCCATCGAGTGTCACGGCGCGGGCGAAATTGAAGTTGACCTGGTAGGTTGCGGTCAACTCGTTCGGCTGGGACTTGTTCACGAACACTTCCACCGGCGTAGACTGATTCTTCAGCACAGCATCTCCCGACGCAAGGATGCGATATGCAGAATACGTCGTCCCAGACAAAGAAACCGTTATAGCTTCTTCATCCTTGATTTTGTACTGGCTGCCTTTGCCTTGTGTGATGGCTGACTTCTCAGTGCCCTCCCCAACGAGGATGAAGTACCCCCAGTCGTCGATGGCGTTGTCTGTGCGAAGCTCATTAACGAACGAGCCTTCGTCGGTTCCGTAATAGCCGTACCAGCTGGTCGCAGCACCGTTGGCATCAAGCTCGATATACGCCAAACCGAGGCTCACCTTCGGTTTGCGTATCTCGTCGAACTTGGCCACGAACGTCGTTCCCATGAATGCCAGCTGGCCGTCGTACTTTCCGACCGTATCGCCCGGCACGCAGACAAGCGACCCCGATCCGGCATCGCGAACATCAACCGTTTCCCAACCCACGAAACGATAGGTGAACTCGTCTGTCTCGGGTTTCGCAGGAGGGTCGACCTCACCCAGAACAACTTCCGACTCGATCGACGAATACGGAACATACTGAACCGCATAATCGGGTTTTCCAACACCCTGCTCGGTGTAGTAGAGCAGCGCCCGGTAGAAGCGGTAGTCTTCTTGGGTGGTTATCTTGAAGTCGTACGTACTTCCTTGGCGGCACGAGAACTCCAACCCCTTGTAGTTCTTCAGAAGTGCGGGCGGCATAACGGCAAGATCATCAAAAGAGGGACCGCGATACAGCCAAAGCGAGACGTTGGTCAAGCGCGTGCTGAGCACGCCGCTTAGGTACCCGCTGCCGTTGCCGTTATCGTAAGATCTGATGTTCGCGAAACCAACCCCGGGGGCGATGGAGTAGTACACCCGCACCGGCACGGTGCCGGCGGTGCTCAGGTATTCGTCGCCCTGGGAAAACCCGGCGACCGTGGTTTTGGACACCGCCCATGACACGTCGGACGACGAGGCGCCGAACTCGCCTTCGAACGCGGCGCGTGCCGTGACCGACGGGGTATCCGCGGTGCGCGAGCCGGTCTCCCGGGCGCTGCCGCTCAGATAGGCAGCCTTCAACGGATTCTCAACCGAAGCCGGTTCAGGAACCGCCAGCTTGTTGAAGTACGCCTGGACTTCGGATGCCTTCGGAGCCGTGCGCACGTACACCGTTGCATTGCCGTCCTCGTCGGCCAAGCCGTGGTTCTTATGGTTCTCGGCCTCGGCGTAGAACTTCTGCACATCGAGGCGCAGGGATATGACGTTGTTCGCATCGGTATCGGTTCCGGCAAGGGTACCCGAAGCATCGCCCGTTTCATTTGTTCCGTACCAGGTGAAGCAGTCGTTCAGAAAACGGTAGTCGTAGTTGACCCCCTTCTGGTTGAACACGCCCCATTCCCACTTGCCATCGTTCAAGTAGCCCACGCGCATGCATTCACCGGTGTCGGCTCGCTTGATCCACAGCTCCCAAATCTGGTACGCATGATTGTTGTACGCGCCCACAGTTCCCTCGAGCCGGTACGTGGCGTCGTCACGCACGGACGACGAGGCTATCCAGCCTCCCGCGTACGACTGGTAGCCGGCCTGCGGGTTCTCCTGCTTCAACTGCGTGTTCGCGTTGGAAACGCGGAAGTGATTATCCTTATCCTCATAGAAGGGGGTGACCGTCAACCCGTCCTTCACCACGCCGTCGCCGTTGCCGGAGCCCGCCCCAATGGAAGGATGCGCGCTGTCCGCAACCGTCGACCGCACCTGCGGATCGGTGTAAGCTTCGTTCTTCTCGCCGGCCACGACGGCGGAGTACGGGTTGGTTATCAGCATCGTCAGCTTGCCCGCAGGGTTCGGCCACTCCACATGGGCGGCAGCCGTGCCCGGCACGCAGCTGCGCGAGGTGTCTTTCGTCTCCACCGACACCGTCAGGGCGTCGCCCGCCACGCACGCGTCGAACACCTGCTTGAGCGCCGCCTCCTGGGAGCCGCCGGTCGTCGGCTTGCCATCGTTCTCCCTCGTCACCAGCTGCGAAAGGGCATTGAGGTCGATGGCCCACACATTGCCCTTCACGTTCGCGTCGTCGCGCGTCTGCTGCTTGATGGCTGCGGCGAAGTTGGTGAAGCCAACCGGATCCGAACCGTCATCGGCCGTGGACAACGACACCATGGTCGTTCCGTTGCTCAACCCGGAAATCGCGAACGCCACGTTCTTGCTGGTGTTCTCGATGGTCACCGTGGACGTGGTGGAGCCCGCGCTTCCGTCCGCGGCGATGTTGGGATCTTGCACCATCAAGCAGCCCGTTGCTTCGTCCACCCAGATCACCGGATTCGCGAGCGCTTTCTCGGGCGTGGCGCCGGCAGGGGTGCCGCCATAGTAGCCGATCATGGGGTCGTGACCCATGCGCGCCGCCTGATCGGTGGAGGCGCCCTCGGTTTCGTAATACGTCTTCGCGGCGTTCGTGGAGGCAGGGGTCGATCCGAAGAAGCCGGACCTTCCGTCGGCGTAGAACACGCCGATCACCTGCGCCGTGTCGGCATCGAACTCGATGATATAGTCGGCGTCGCGCACAGCCTCCTCCACAGCGAGCGCCGGGACGATACCCTGCTCGCGGGCGGTGTCCGCCGTCATGTAACGTTTGGAAGACTCCGCAGCAGAAGCGGAGGGAGGAGCAACCTCGTCGGACCCGAGTGTTTCACGTGAAACATGTTCCGTTTCGCCCTGCGAGCGGGATGAGCCCTCGGATGTTTCACGTGAAACATCCGCCGAGCGCGCGGCGGGGAAGCAGACGCGATACGAGTCGCCGTCCTTCACGGAATCCACCCACGTGCCCGACACTTTCTTGGCCGTCATCTGGGCTTGGGCGGCGTTCGCGATGGCTTGGGCGGCGTTGTTCAGCTCCAACATGCGCATGTTGTTCTGCGCCGACACAATGGAAGGGAAGGCGATGGCAGCAAGGATGAGTATGATGGCAACGCTCATCAGAAGTTCGGCGAGCGTAAAGCCCTCCGTATGCCGTCCCCTCTTGGCCACGTCTATGCCGTTTCCTCCTCCTATCAGGCAATAGAACGTCCCTCTTTGTGGTTTTGTATCATAGCACGTACATTGCCGAGGAATGCCGAAACGCGCGCCCGCCGATGAAAACGTCTACGTTGGATACTCCGCGGAACACGGAAACAAGCGCGTTCCACGTGAAACAGTCGGACACCCGAGCTCGCAGTCGAGCCGGAACACGTTGCCAGACGCGGCTCGGCACACACGAAAAACGCCCGCGGCAGATGCGCGGGCGTTTCGGTGTTCGAGCGGATGCGGACAAACGGTTATTTGCCATCGCCGAAGATAAGCTCGCGTTCCTCACCCACCAGGGCGGCGCGCGCCTGATCGCGCAGGTTGTTCACGCCGATGAAGAACTGGCGCATCATCACCACCATGAGGTAGCGGCCCCGCGAAGTAAGCGTCAGCTCGTCGGCGTTGTCGCGGTCGAACGCGCCCGAGGCCTTCATGAACGCCATCTCCACCGGCAGACCGCGCTCCACGGACACGCCGAAATCCTTCTTGAACTGGCGCTTGTCCAGGCGCAATCCGAACAGCTGCATCATGAAGCGGTAGCGCATCCGGTCGTGCTTGCTGAACGTGGCCTTGCCCATCAACGACATGCGGTCGTGCTCGATGGCGTCGTTGTAGTCGTTCACCGAGAACGTGTTCACGTACAGGTTGTTGCCCAAATACGTGATGCCGCCGCTGCCGATAGCGGGGTATTCCTCGTAATCAACCACGTACTCGTCGATCATCGCGCCCTCGCCCGCCGCGCCCGTGCCGCGCTTGTTGAACGTCCAGGCGCTGCCGTGTTCGAACAGCGGGTTCTCGCCGCCGGCCAGCACTTCGGAGATGATCTCGTAGAAGCGCTGCTCGCGCGCGTAATCAACCTTGCCCACGGTGCGAGCCAGCGAGCGCGCCACGCTGGGGCTGGCCATCAGCGGGTAGAACGTGGTCTGGCTCGTGCCGCTTTCCACCACGCGCTCGATGTCGCTGAACAGCACGTCCTCGGTCTGCGCCGGGAAGTTGAAGATCATGTCCACGTTGAGCGACGTGAAGTAGGGGCTGGCCTCGCCGATGCGCTCGAGGATCTCCTCGCCGCTGCCGTACTTGTCGTAGCGATCCATCTGCTTCAGCAGGTCGTTGTCGAAGCTCTGCACGCCAACGCTCAAACGCTGCACGCGACCCTGCAGCTTGTCCAGGTAGCTGGGAATCAGGTGGTTCGGGTTCGTCTCGCTGGACACATCGCCGATGCTGAACGTGTCGCGCGCCATGTCGATGGTTTCGCACAGCTCGTCGATCATGATGGTGGGCGTGCCGCCGCCCACGTACAGGCTTTCGAAGTCGTAGCCGAGGTCCTTCAACATGAGCATTTCCTTGCGCATGTTGGCGAAGTAGGGCTTCGCGCGATCCTCGGCGAACGGGAAGCGGTTGAACGAGCAGTAGGGGCACAGCCGCTCGCAGAACGGCACGTGCATGTACAGCATGTACTTCTGGCCGGGCTTCGGCCCGGGCACGCGTCGCTCTTGCGTCGGTTCGAGGCGCAGGTAATTCTTCGTGCATTCGCGAACAACGGACGTGAGCAAGCGTTCTGAAAGCATTTAGTTCTCCCAAGCGGCACGACCGGCCGCAGCGCGTTTGCCGATGTCGCTGCGGTACTGCTTGCCTTCGAAGTTGATAAGATCGCACGCTTCGTACGCCTTCTCGCGCGCGTCGTCGAACGAGTCGCCCAGCGCCACCACGTTCAGCACGCGGCCGCCCGCAGTGACCAGCTCGTCGTCGAAATTCTTGGCGGTGCCGGCATGGAACACCGTGACGCCCTCGATCTGCTCGGCCTCGTCGATTCCGAGGATGACCTTGCCCTTCTCGTACGATCCGGGATAGCCTTCGCTGGCCAGCACCACGCACACGGCCCACTGCTCGGACCAGCGCAGGTCGATGTCGTCGGGGCGTCCTTCGGCCACGGCCAGCATGATATCCGCCAGGTCGGACTCGAGACGCGGCAGTACCACCTGCGTCTCAGGGTCGCCGAAGCGAGCGTTGAACTCGATGATCTTCGGACCTTCGGGCGTCAGCATGAAGCCGCCGTACAGCACGCCGCGGTAATCGTTGTCGAACTCGCGCGCGGTGGCAACCGCTGCGCGCTCCATGATGTCGTGCATGGCCGCCAGCTCGTCCGGCGTCACGATGGGCACCGGCGAGTACGCGCCCATGCCGCCCGTGTTCGGACCGCGATCGCCGTCGAACGCGCGTTTGTGGTCCTGGGCGGTGGCCATGCAGTGCGCCTTGCCGTCGCTGACGAACGCCAGCATCGAGCACTCGGGGCCGGTCAGGCACTTCTCGATGAGCACGGTTTTGCCCGAGTCGCCGAATGCGCCGTCGAAGCAGGAGCGCACGGCGTCTTCCGCGTCCTCAAGTTCGTCGGCTACCACGACGCCCTTGCCAGCGGCCAGGCCGTCGGCCTTCACCACGATGGGCGCGCCCAGCTCGCGCACGTAGGCAAGCGCAGGCTCGAGGTCGGTGAAGCTGGCGTAGCGAGCGGTGGGGATGTCGTTGGCATCCATGAATTTCTTGCTGAACGTCTTGCTGCCTTCCAGCTGGGCACCCTGGGCGTCCGGTCCGAACGTGGGAACCCCCGCGGCGCGCAGCACGTCGGCAACACCCGCAACCAACGGAGCCTCGGGTCCGATGACCACGAAGTCGATGGCGTTCTCGCGAACGAACGCCAGCACGGCCTGGCCGTCCTCGGGGTTCAGGTCGGGTACGTTCTGGGCGATGCCGTCCGTGCCGCCGTTGCCCGGCGCTACGTACAGGCTGTCGGTACGCGGGGACTTCGCCAGCGCCCACGCGATGGCATGTTCGCGACCGCCGCCACCCAATACCAAGATGTTCATGTCAGGTCCTTTCAAACCCTCAAACTACTTACGTCGTGCAAAAGCGCTTCAGTGCTGCTGGTGTTGCCACTGTTTCACGTGAAACATTTGTTCCCATATCGCACGTCATTGCGACGAAGTGTTTCACGTGAAACGTTTCGTCGTTTTGCAGGTCGAACTCATACGTCAGCGAGAAGCGCCGAGGTGCCCGAGATCGTGGGGATGGCGAGGGCGAAGCGCGCCCCGAAGGAAGTCCCCGTAGGGGATACTTCGGTACGCGAGCCGTCGGCATCGCCGCGAGATCGGGTGCATCGGCGCTTCGCAGCGTCGAGTCGTTCCGCCGTTCGACAGAACGGCGGAACATTACCGATCCCAGCCTCGCATGATGGTCTGGTCGCGGTCGGGGCCGACAGCGATGATGCTGACCGGCACGCCGGTGATCTTCTCCAGGTACTCCACGTAACGCTGGGCGTTCTCGGGAAGCTCCTCGAACGTGCGGCACTCGGTGATGTCAACGCCCTTCCAACCGGGAAGCTCCTCGTACACGGGCTTCGCGTGGAACAGCACGCTCTGCTGCATGGGGAAGTAATCGTACACCTTGCCCTCGCACTCGTAGGCCGTGCACACCTTGATGGTGTCGAAGGCCGACAGCACGTCGAGCTTCGTCAGCGCCACGTCGGTGAGGCCGTTGACCTCGGCCGCGTAGCGCGCGATGACCGCGTCGAACCAGCCGCAGCGGCGCTTGCGCCCCGTGGTCACGCCGAACTCGTGGCCCACCTTGCACAGCAGCTCGCCGACCTCGGCCTCCTCGCCTTCGCCGCCATCCTCGGGGAAGCGCTGCTCCGTGGGGAAGGGGCCTTCGCCCACGCGCGTGACGTAGGCCTTCTGGATGCCCAGTACGCGATCGATGACCGTGGGGCCCACGCCCGTGCCCGTGGCGGCGCCGCCGGCGCAGCACGACGAGGACGTGACGTAGGGGTACGTGCCGTGGTCGATGTCGAGCAGCGTGCCCTGCGCGCCCTCGAACAGGATGGACTTGCCGGCGCGCACGGCCTCGTTCAGCAGCTGGGCCGTCTCGGCCATATACGGCTTGAGGATGCGCGCATAGGGCAGGTACTCCTCGCAGATCTCCTCCACCGTGTAGGTGTGCAGGCCGTAGATCTTCTCGAGGATGGGGTTCTTCTGCGAAAGCACCGCTTCCAACTTGAGGCGGAAGATCTTCTCGTCCAGCAGGTCCTGGATGCGAATGCCCTTGCGAGCCACTTTGTCCTGGTAGCAGGGGCCGATGCCGCGCTTCGTGGTGCCGATCTTGTTCTCGCCCAGGCGCTTCTCGTCGGCGCCGTCGAAATCCTTGTGGTACGGCATGATCACATGCGCGTCGCACGAGATCTTGAGGTTCTTGCAGGAGATGCCTTCGGCTTCCAGCATGGCCATCTCCTTGATGAGCACGCCGGGATCAACGACCACGCCGTTGCCGATGACCGGAACCGCATGCTCGTACATGACGCCGGAGGGCATGAGGTGCAGCGCGAGCTTCTTGTCGCCGTGGATGACCGTGTGACCCGCGTTGTTGCCGCCCTGGTAGCGAACCACGTAATCGTATTCGCGCGCGATCAGGTCGGTGACTTTGCCCTTGCCTTCGTCGCCCCACTGGGCGCCAATCAGAACCGTGCTCGGCATGTCTGTTTTTCCTTTCGGTGTTCGAACCACAGAATTACAGTATATCAATCTGGAAGGCAAATGGAGTTTGCACATGTTCTTTTCGAGGTCTCCACATGAGTTCCGGAGGGTTCGATCGCCGGACGGCGGGGAGGGCGCCGACGCCAAAGGCGCACAGCGGCAACGGGTGAGGCGTTCACGCAGAGAGCCCACCGACGCGGCAGGCAGAGGAAGGGATCGGGCAACGCGGTCGCAAGCGGTCGGAAAACCGGTATCGGCACGGCTCGCCCAGGGCATCGAATGCTGCGCCCATCGCAGAAAGAGCCTGCGAGAGCATCCCGCGGCATCCGGAATGTTTCACGCGAAACATCCCACATCGCAACCTCGAATGTCCCACGAAGAGCATCTCGTGTCGCGCCCGGATTGTGTCACGGGAAACAATCCGCGTCGGACCTCAAATGTTTCACGTGAAACAATTCGAGCCGAGAGAAGGCTCGGCGCGCGGGAAGAGCCGCCCCATCAGTCAGAACAGCACCTTCACCAGGATCAGGATAAGAGGCACGGTGAGCAGGAACAGGAACATGCTTTGCGTCGTGGCCCGGGCGGCGAACTTCGGGTTCGCACCGTATTGCTGGGACAGAATGACGTTGAGCGTGCCGCACGGCATGGCAAGCAGGAAGACGCTGACCGAAGCCACCAGCGGGTCGATCCCGGGCACGAACGAGAGGACGACCGCAGCCAGAGCGGGCAAGGCCAGCAGGCGCATGAAGGAAACGATGTACGCCCATTTGTCTCTCACCACATCCGACAGCTTCATGCGCGACATTTCGTAGCCGATTATGAACATGGCCAGCGGCGTCATCATAGAACCGGCCATATTGAACGCGTCCGCGATGGGGGTCGGGAACCTGAACGGAAGCGCGTACAGCACAAGCGCGACGACGGTGCAGATCAGACAAGGGTTCAGCAGAATGCCCTTGATATCGGGCTTCGCCTTGTCCTGCAAAACCGCGATGCCGAAGCTGAAAAGGGTGATGTTGAACACGATGTTCGCCGCGATGGCGTACAACATGCCGGACGAGCCGAAGAATTGCATGGCCAACGGGATGCCGATGAACCCGTCGTTGCCGTATGCGCACAAAAGCACGAAGATGCGGTTGCCGCCGTCAGGGATGGGAATGCGCTTCCGGACAAGCCCCAAGCCGCCGACAACCACCACGTAGAAGACCAACGACACCGCCATGGTGACCACGAACCCCTGCAGCACCGATCCATCGAAAGCAACCTGGGACGACGACAGGATGACCAGCGGCAGCACGGCCTTCAAGAGCAGGGTCGACAAGCCGTTTTTCATCGACTCCGTGATGATGCCGCGCTTGGAGAACAAGAAGCCGAACGCCAGCAGGATCAGAATCTGAAGGAAAATCTCCACCATTTCGACCGTCACCGAAATCACCTTCCATCGCGCCGTCGATTCGCGCGTGCGCCGTCCGCGACGCCGCGCTGCGAACCGCACGGTCTTCGCGCGGCCCGCATCCCGTCGTCCGGACGCCTAGCCCGGCGGCAGATCGCCAGTCCAGTACGTCGTTTGCGCACCGCCCGCCCCAAGGTCCACGCGGATAACGATCTCCCGATCGCCCGCTTCGCGCAGCAGCCGTTGCTCGTCGAAGGGGCATAGCGCTCCGCGTCTCAGCACAGGAACGCCCATGACATCCACCGACACGCGCTCTCTCATGAACAGCGCGTCGGCGTATCCGATCGAAGAGACGATATGCGACCAGTTCGCATGACGTCCGGCAACGGTGGACCGAACCACCAGCGAATGGGCGACCGAGCGCGCCACCCGGTCGGCGTCGGCCTCGTCGAAGGCTCCGACGACATGCACGGTGATCAGGCACGATACACATTGCTCGTCAGACGCTATGCAACGCGCGAGGCGGCCGCTCACCTCTTTCAAGGCCTCGGAGAACTCGCGAAACGCCTGGGTGCCCTCGCGAATGGGCTTTCCCGGCTTCGCGCCATAGCCGCTAGCGAGCAGGAAGCAGCTATCGTTCATGGACGAGCCGGCATCGACGATCACCTTGTTGAAGCTTGCGGAAGCCGACTCCTCAAGCGCCCGGTACGCCAGTGCAGGAGAAAGCGGCGCGTCGGTGGTCAGCACCAACAGCATCTCGGGGCCTTTCGCCATGCCGCCTACGGTGAACGTACAGCCCCGGTACGCCGCATCGGTGCTGCGGTACGAAACGGCAGCTTCCTTCGGGTGCGCGCCGGAGGTCAGGATGGCGCGCGCCGCATCGTGGCCGCCGTCGCGCGACGCCCGCCTGCACGCAAGAGGAACGCCGCACTCGAACGGCTCGACGGGAGGGCGCGAGCCCATGATTCCCGTGGAAGCCACCAGCACCTCGTCTTCCCGGCAACCCAGCTCGCCCGACGCGAGGCTTGCCGAGCGCCGCGCCACCTCGAGGCCGTTCTCGCCGGTCAGCGCGTTGGCGTTGCCCGAGTTGATCAGCACGGCGCGCACGAACCCGAACGAGACGCGGCGAAGATGGTCCCGCGACACGTCCACAGGCGCGGCGCTGAACGCGTTGCGCGTGAACAGCGCCGCGCAGGGGCAGGGTACGTCAGCCGACACCAGCGCGCAGTCGAGGCGGTCGTTACCCTCGTAGAAGCCCGCATGCACGCCCGAAGCCGTGAAGCCGAGGGCGGAAGTCACGCCTCCCTCGTCGATCGTCGCAAGGCTCGGCATCTCAGGATGCCGCACCGCCCTCGGCCGTCTCATCTTCTCCGCTCCTTCCGCACCCTCGAATAGATTGCGCTACGCGCGCTCGAACACCACGTCGCCGTTCAACACGGTCAACTGCACCTGCGTCTCATGGATCAGTTTCGGATCGATAGCGAAGATGTCGCGATCGAGCACGATAAAGTCGGCCAGCTTGCCCACCTCAAGCGTGCCCTTGCGATGCTCCTCGCTGCACCAGTAGGCGGCGTTCTTCGTCACCATCTCCACCGCCTGGTACACAGAGATCGCCTGATCAGCACCGAGAGTCACGTCGTCGCGACCGACGGCCTGGCGGGTGACCGCACATTCGACGCCGTAGAAGGGATTCACTGTGCACACCGGCGCATCGGTTCCGCCAGCCACGATGAGTCCGGCATCCATCATGTCCTTGATCTGGAACAGACGGTTCGCGCGTTCCTTACCCAAGCGCAGCTCGCCGAAATTCACGAAGTTCTCAAGCCACACCGGCTGGATGGCTATTACACAGGGAATCTTGGCCGCACGCTCGATGAAAGTGTTGGACACCAACGTGGCATGAACGAAGTAGAAGCGGCGCGCGTCGCCCACTGCAGGATCGTAGGCGCGCTCGAACGCAGTGAGCACCATATCGTTCGCCGCGTCGCCGATAGCATGAATCGAAACGTCATGACCAGCGTCGTAGGCGGTTTTCACCAGCTCGTCCAACTCTTCCTGCGTGTAGTTGCACTCGCCTCGAGTCCCTACCGGATTCTCGTAATCCTCGAGCATGAGCGCACCGGCCGATCCGATGCCGCCGTCGGTAAGCATCTTGATGGCGCCTAGTTTCAAATCATCATCTCCGAATCCCGTCACCAAACCGCGGACATTGGGATACTCGGGATACCAATTCAGCGTAAGGTGGCAAGGCAGCCCCTTCTGACGACGCATCTCGGTATAAAGACGGGCACCGAAGGGTCCGTCCTCCTGATTCACCTCGAGCTGGGTAAGTCCAAGTGAAGAGCAATACTGCAAATGCTCGTGAACCGCATCGACGCATTCCTGCAAGCTCATGCGGGGTATGACAGGATCAACATGCTCGGGATACACCACTTCGCGTACGACGCCGTCCGGACGACCGTCATCGAATCGGCCCACATGATCAGCCACCATCGGCTGAAAAGACGCATCGATACCCGCTAGCGCCAGTGCCGCAGAGTTCAACACATGAACATGGTGGCAGAAACTGCCGATGCAAATAGGAATTTCAGAAGAAACGCTGTCGAGCTCATCACAGTTCGGAAAACGCCCCTCTTTCAAGAACTCGAGGTGCATGTTCTCGGCAGTAAGCCACTGACCAGGTTTGATGCTTTCCTTTCGCTGTTCGAGAAGGCTCAAGATTTCTGGAATGCTATGGCACCCGCTTAGGTTCGGCGTAATACGGCCCATGCAATCATGGAATAGGTGCATATGGGTGTCAGCGAAACCGGGAAGCACGCTTCTTCCCTGCAGGTCAACGTACTCGCACGCGTCAATTGCACGCATCTCCTTGCTCGTACCGGCGGCCACAATGGTTCCGTTATGAACGGCCAGCGCCTCCACTGTATCACCTTCGGACACCATGGTTCGAATGACGCCGTTGTAATACACGCGATCGATCTTCATAGCTCAACTCCTATCCTAGCTTCGTTTTCATGCGCTGTCGAACTGGACGGTGCACGCTTACAACAAGGTATTGATGATGACGAGCATGATGGGAACGGTAATCAAGAACAGGATCATGGTCTGCGTTGTGGCACGCGAAGCGAACTGGGGGTTAGTTCCATACTGCTGCGACAGGATCACGTTCAAAGTTCCGCACGGCATAGCCAAAAGAAAAACGAGAACCTTCAAAACCTCGTGATCCACAGGCAGGAACATGAAGATAACGCACACGATAGTAGGAATTACCAGCAAACGCAGGAGGGAGACGACGTACGCCCAGCCGTCTTTTATCAAATCAAGCACCTTCATGTTGGCGATCTCGTGACCAATAATGAGCATAGCCAGCGGAGTCATCATGTTGCCGGTCATAGTAAAAGCGGTGCCGACGAAGGAAGGAAAACGGAAGGGAGCGACGTACAACGCCAGCATGACCACCGTGCAGATCAAGCACGGGTCGGTTAGGACCGACTTCACGCTTACCTTGCTCTCGCCCGACAGGATCATCAAACCGTAGCTAAACAGGGCGATGTTAAAAGCCACATTAAGCGAGAAGGCGCACATCAAACCTGTAGGCCCGAAGAATTGCGTGGACAAGGGAATCCCGATGAAACCAACGTTTCCGAACACACACAGCAACGGGAAAACACGGTCGGCGTTGTCCTTCAAAGGAAGCCTCTTTGCCACCATACGCAAAATAAACAGGAACACAAAGTAGAATACGAACGATATGACCAGAGTGATACCGAAACCGCTGAGGGTAGAGGCATCATAGGCGATCTGTGACGAACCCAAGATGCTGATGGGTAGAACCAATTTCAACAACAGAGTGGAAAGACCGTTCTTGATGTCCGACGTGAGAATCTTCTTCTTCGTGAAAAAGTAACCGAACGCGAGCAGGATGACGATCTGCAGGAAAATCCCCCACATTTCCGGTGTCATGAAAACCTCCTTATAAAGACGATGCGGAACACGAACCGCCTCGCCTCCCCGATCAGGGCCCCTCGGGATCGGAAACGCGGATTCGGTTCGCGTGCGCACTCATTCTTTACAAATCGGCAACCGAAAGCTTGTATATTTTCACACTCGCCATTAAAAAGCTGTCGAAGGTCAATGAAACAAAACCGTCGAGCGGCCGGCACGAATATCGCCAGGGACGAGCGTCGTGTACTTTTTAAATTCCCGATCGAAATGCGATTGATCGTAATACCCCAAACCGGTCCCGATATCGAGTCCGGTCACACCCCTATATCGACTGTCAGAGAGAAACCTGATGGCATTCTGAGTGCGAATGATGCTGGCGTACGTCTTCATGGTGCAGCCAACCGCTTCTTTGAACCTCTTGGAAACATAGGTATGACTGTAACCCGTGCGCTCGACCACGTCTTCCACACGCACCACCCCAACCCTGTCCAAGATGACCTTCGTTATAAAAGATACCAGTGAGTCCGACTCGCAGAAAAGCTCCGAGTGACTGCTTGCGGCGAAATGAGACGCCGCCAACCGAGCGCGCTCCTCAAAAGGCAGCGAGAGATGAACGATATCCCTTAGAACATCGATATCCACATACGCCGACGCTTCGATTCTTCGATTAAATAGCGCCTGTGCATCGAGCTTAGAGAAACAACATTTGGGTCCCGGCATGAACTTAATACCAAAACAACGCTCATAACAAGAAGAATCGCTTCTATGGCCTTTGAGAAGGCTTCCTGCAACGAAACACTCCTCTTGCGCACCGCTTCCCAAGAATTGCACGTCGACACAGCCGTCGGGTATACCCAACGTGGAGGACCGCGCTGCTGGCGAAAACGTTATCTCGTACACTTTGTTGATCAAGGAGTCGTCAACGATCAACTCTTGATAACCCAGACCTGCACGCGAGCAGAACGATCTCAGATTCACCCGTCCCCCTTTCCGGCGACGAAGACGGCACCCCCCCCCCATGCGCCAGCCGACGGCGAAAACGTCAGCCGCTCAGCGTTTCCTTACTTTTCTAACCAAAATGGTTATAAAAGTATCCAAAACGATAACTATAGTAACCGTTTTGGGAAAGAGATCGCAATACCCTGTCCTCATGAATGAGAAGTACAAATCAGGATTCGGCGAAGCGGTGAGGATGCAGCGCGCGGTGTGCAACCTCACGAAAGAACGCCTGTCCCTTATGGTGGGCATCAACCGACTCACGCTGAGGAGGATCGAATCCGGAGACGCAAATCCGACCTTGGATGTCATGTATCGCATATCCGAAGGGCTGGGCGTCCCATTGAGCGAGCTCATCGCACAAGCTGAGGAAGCGGAGAAGAGAGACGGGACTTCCAGCAAAACCGACTAACGCAACCGGCGAGTTTCCGCGCCCCTCCTACGGTGCTCGAAGAACAGCGAAAACTCCGAGTCGTTTTGCGCGAAGCTCTGCAAACACGGCAAATTGGAAAAGCCGACGCATCCCAAAGCGCCCGGGATGTTTCACGTGAAACATCCCGACGGGCGCGACAATAGCGGCTGCGCCGGGAGTGAACTCTCGACAAATTGAAAAGCGCTCGAGTCGGACGGGGAAGAGAACAGGAAGCAACGAGAGAAGAATCCAGGCGAGAACAGGTTGCGCGCAAGGAGAACGCAATCCAGGCGCGTGCAGACTACAGTTCGACCTCGTTCAAGGTCGGGTCCGCCTCCCGCAACGCCTCCACCACTTCCTCATGGCAGGTGAACAGGATCACCTGGCGCATACGGGCGAGCTCGGCCAACGCGCGGGCGGCGCCCGCACGTCGGGACGTGTCGAAGTTCACGAGGATGTCGTCGGCCAGGATGGGCACGGCGCGACCCACGTTGTCGGCGGTCATCAGCAGGGCGATGCGCAGCGCGAGGTACAGCTGCTGGCACGTGCCCAGCGACAGATGGCCGGGATCGCGCGTGGTCTTCACCGCGTCGGTCACCTGCAAGCGGCCCTCGGCGGTGAGGCTCACCTTCGTCCAGCGGCCGTCCGTCATCAACGACAACAGGCGGCTGGCCTGACGATACACCTCCGGCTGGCTCTTGCTCTCCCAAGTGGCGATGGCGCTTTCCAGCATGCGGCGCGCCAGCAGCAGGCGCGCGTAGTCCTGCGCGCTCTCGTCCTGGCGCGTGCGGATCTGCTGGTACAGCAGCTTGTACTCGTCGAAGTCGCGCAGGTGCTGGGCATGGGAAAGCTCCTGCTTGAGCTCGCCGTAGCGGCGGTTGAGGCCTTCGCTGGCCTCCATGAGCCCCATGCGCTGCTGCGACTTCTGCGCGATAGCCTCGTCGACGGCGTCGAGGGTGCGCTCGGCGCGCAGGTCGATTCGCTCGTACAGGCGGCGGCGTTGGCGCTTCGCGCTGGCCAGGCTCTCCTCCAGCGCGCTGCGGCGCGACACGAGCGCCTGCAACCGCTGCTGGAACAGGTTGTTCTCGGCGCGCGCGTCCTTCGCCTCGTCCAGCAGCGTACGCGATCGGCGCAGCGATCCCTGCGCCTCGGCCAAGCCCGCGGCGTCCAGCTGGGCACGGGCGCGGTTCCTGAACGCTGCCTGGCTTTCCAGGCACGCTTCCAGCTTCTTCTTGTCTTGCAGCATCACCCACTGGGCGTCCTGCTTGCGCGCTTCCTTCGCGTCCTCTTCCTTGTTGGGGCGAAACAGCATCACCATCGCGGCCAGCGCCAGCATGATGGCGAACACCACCAGACCGATGCCGAGCGCCGTGAACGACAAGCTGGTGATCTCGCGGCCGTGAATGAACAGGGGCAAGCCCGTGCACACGAACATGAGCGGCAGCGCGATGGACAGCCCCACCTGCACGCTGCGCTGGCGGCGAGCGCGTTCGCGTTGGGCGCGTTCGTCGTCGGTTTCCAGCAGCGCCTCGTAAGCGGCCTTCGACGTTGCGAAGTTGTCCTGCGCCAGATCGACGGCGTGCTCGCATTTCGCCTCGTCGACCGCCAGCGAGTCGATCTGGTCGCGCAGGGCGCGCTCTTCCGACGCTGGCAGCTCAACCAGCTCAGACACGCTGCGGTCGGCGGCGCAATGGGTTGTGACCAGCACGTCCTCCTCGTCGCACAGCGACGCTACCTGGTCGGTCAGCGAGTCTATCTCGTGATCCAGCTTCTCGATGTTCGAGCGTTGGACGGTCAGCGTCTCGATAGACGTGTTCAGAGCATCGAGGCGCGCCAGAAGCTCGTTGCGCTGGGGTTCCAGCTCGCGGAACTCCTTATCCTGCCGCTTGAAGCGCTCGGCCTCCTCGGCGGCGGCCGTCATCTTGGCGCGCAGCTCGTTCTCCTGCGTCGTGAGGTTGGCGATGGAGTGCTCGACGCCGGCGGCGCGCGAAGTGTACTCAGCCAGCTTTTCCTGCACGGTGGCCAGCGCGTGAGCGGGCGAAGCGCCCGTTCCCGAACCGGCGGTGAGCAGCTTAGCCGTAACGTCGGTGGTGTTGCGCAGCGTCCGCAGCTCGTCGCTGGTCAGGGAGAACATCGTCTGAAATGTCTCTTTGTCGATGTCGGCCACGAGGGATGCGTCGCCTTGCAAGCCGTCGCTGTTGCGCACGCGCGAGAGCTCGAGCTCGGGCGCGCGAGAGGGTTCAGGCGTGGGAAGCGGCGCAGCTGACGCCGCGAGGGAACCGTCGGCTTCGACGGCGGCGACGCGCCCGTCCGGGGCGGCGAGGGCGGGCGCATCCGACGGCGCGGACGAAACGCCGGAGGACGCGTCGCGCTGGGCGAAGAACAGCGATCCAGATCGCTCCGCATTCGCAGGCTTGTAGGTGTTGCGGCTGCCGCGCGCTTCTTCCCAGCCGAACAGCACGCCGCCCACGAACGACGCGAGCGTGGTCTTGCCGGCTTCGTTCGGCCCGTACACCACGTTGAGGTGCGGGGCGAACGGACCCACCGCTTTGTTTGAGAACGCGCCGAAGCTGACGATCTTGATATGCTCGAGATAGGACCGCTTCATTGCTCGTCCCCTTGGGCCAGCAAATCGAGCACGAGGTTCTCGGCCGCCTCGGCGAATGCATCGATATTGCGCGTGTAGGCGCTGGGCAGCTGGATGTTCTTCTTGATGAACTCATCCTGCAAAAACGCGATGGCCTCGTCGGGATTGCGCCGCTGCGCGTCCGCCACCTGCAGGAACACCGCAGGGAACAGCCCTTCGCGGCGCAGCGCCTCCTTGTCGCGCGGCGGCACCGTGAGGTTCGTCAACGCGTCGCAGAAGAATGCCGAATACGCATCGTTCACGTGTTTGCGCAGGCCGGCGATCACATCGGCGCGGTCGAGCATGGCGTGCATCGGGGTCGCGCCCTCCAGCGCAATGCGCACCACCATCTCCTCGCAATGCGCCTTGCCGTTCTCGCGGAACAGCTCGCGCATGATCTTGTCGGTGATGTCGGGCAGGTTCGCGCAATCGGACACGTCCACGTGCATCCGCTGCCACACGACGCTTGCCGTGGGGATGAACTCCAGCTCGTTTTTCGCGCCTTCCCGCAGCGTGACGCAGAACACGCCGCGCTCGCCCGTCTCCTTGATGTCGCGGCCTTGGATGCAGCCGGAGAACACGAGGCGCGGGTCGTCGAAAGAGGGGTAGGCGTACTTCATGTGGATGTGCCCAAGCGCCCAGTAGTCCATGCCCGCGTGCATGAGGACGGCGGGGTCTACCGGGGCTTTCACCGGATCGAGGTTGAGGCCGGTGTGCAGCAGGCCCACTGCGAACGGGGCTTCCGCAGCGTGCGGATGCTGGACGGCTAGCGCCTGCTCGGCCGCTTCGCGCGTGACGCCTTCGGCGATGCACTCGTCCATCGGCCACGTTTGGTTGTAGTAGCCGCGGCCGCCGATCAGGCACAGCGGTTGGCCGTCGCGCTCCACCAGCGCGAAGCCGGGTCGGTCGCCCGGCAGCATGGTGGCGTTGGGCGGCAGCGAGAAGAAGTCGTGCTGCCACGAGGTGTACGGATCGTGGTTGCCCGTGATCAGGTACACCGGAATGCCCGCCTCGCCTAGGCGTTCCAACCCTTCGAAGAAGTGCAGATAGTCGCCGTACGAGGGGCGCGCGGAGTCGAATATGTCGCCCGACACCACCACGAAGTCCACGTCGCGGGCAATGGCCGCGTCGACCATGCGGTCGTACGATTCCGGGATGGCGCTGAGCAGGCGGTTCGCCCATTTGGACGAAAGCGCGCGCAACCCGCGGAACGGCGCCCCCAGATGGAGGTCCGATGCATGGATGAATGTGACGCGTTTCGACATGAGCCCAGTGTACCGCGAAACGGCTCAACAGGGGCTTTACATATAGCCGCCCACGCGCGAATCGTCGATGAAATCCATGAAGCGGGTGTACTCGGCGTTGAAGGCCAGCGGGATGTCGCGCGTGGGGCCGTTACGGTGCTTCGCGACGATCAGCTCGGCCGAGCCCAGGTCGGGGCGGTCTTCGCTCTCGGCCTCGATCTCGTCCATGCTTCGGTCGATGAACATGACGATGTCGGCGTCCTGCTCGATGGAGCCCGATTCGCGAAGGTCGGACAGCATCGGGCGCTTCTTGCCGCGCATCTCCACCGCACGGGACAGCTGCGACAGCGCGATGACGGGCATGTCCATCTCCTTCGCCAGCACCTTCAGGCCTCGCGAGATCTCGCCGACCTCGACGGCGCGGTTGCCGTCTTTGCGCGACTGCGGCGGCGACATGAGCTGCAGGTAGTCGACGATGATGATGCCCTTCTCGGCGGAGCGCAGCTCGCGGCGGGCCTTGGCGCGCAGCTCCAAGATGGACAGCGACGGCGTGTCGTCGATGAACATGTCCAGCTTGCTCAGCGTGTTAGACGCGTCGGCAATGGCGCCCCAGTCCGACTCCTGCACCTGGCCGGCGCGCAGGCGCGACAGGTTCACGCGGGCTTCGGCGCACAGGATACGCTGCACCAGCTGCGCCGCGCTCATCTCCAACGAGAGAAAGGTGACGGTTGCCCCAGCCTTGGCCGCGTTCGTGGCCAGGTTCAGTGCGAACGACGTCTTGCCCACGCCGGGTCGGGCCGCGAGGATCACCAGGTCGCCGCCACGGAAGCCGTGGAACAGGTCGTCCACGTCCTTGAACCCGCTGGGGATGCCGGCCATGGCGTCCTTCTGCTCGGCCAGCTTCGTCAGCTCCTCGAACGCCTCGGTTAGCAGCACGTCCATGCGCTTGAACGCCGAGGACACGCGCTTCTCGGTGACGTGGAACAGTGTTTTCTCGGCCTCTTCCACCACCACGCCCAAATCGTCGGGGGCGTCATAGGCCAGCGCCTCGATCTCGCCCGACGCGCGGATGAGGTCGCGCAGGATGGAGGTGCGCTTGACGATTTCCAGGTGGTTCTGCCAGTTGGTGAGGGCGAACGTGTTGTCTGCCAGCTCGATGAGGTACGCTTTGCCGCCCACGGCCTCCAGCTGACCCATGGCCTTCAGGTTGTCGGCCAGTGAGATGTGGTCGATGGGGATGTGGCGCACGTACAGGTCCATCATGGACTCGTAGATGCGCTGGTGGGCGATGCGGTAGAAGTTCTCCTTGACCAGCTTCGGAGCCACTTCCTCGATAGCTTCCTGGTTGAGCATGCAGGCGGCCAGGACGGATTTCTCCGCCTCGATGTTCTGCGGATCGATCTTTCGCCGATCCGATACGGTGGTTTCTTCCGGTGCGAAGTCGGCGCTGTACGGCGCGGGTGAAGACATGCTCGAACTCCCTCTCGAATAGCGTGAGTCCCTATGATACAACACTTGTCGCGCGGGGCCGGCCACTGTTACCGGAAGCCTCGGCCGCGTATCGAAGAGCAACCGACGCTCCACGCGCAACAGCCTCGGCGGTTCGCCGCCGCACGGAGGGATGTTTCACATGAAACATCCCGGAAAGAACAGTGCCGTCCTTGCGAAACGAAGAGACCCCCTTCGCGCGCCGTAAAGGGCGAAGGGGGTCTCGCTACGGCTGCGACCGTTCGGCCGCTGCCGCGAAATGCTTCGGATACCTCCCGAGCTGCTATTCAGCGGCCTCGGCGGTCTCCTCGGCGGGAGCCTCGACGACTTCCTCGATCGTCTCCTCGACAACCTCGGCCTCGGCAGGAGCGACCTCGTCGTCCGCGCCGCCGACGAACAGCTTCACCGTCGTCTTGATGTCGCGGTACAGCGAGATGGTCACCTCGTGCTGGCCGGCCGTCTTGATGGCGTGGCCCAGCTCGATGCGGCGACGATCGACGTCGACGTCCGTCGCGGCCTTGATGACATCGGCGATCATCTGAGCGGTAACGGAACCGAACAGCTGACCCTCTTCGCCCACCTTGGCTTCGACCTTGACGAGCGCGCCGTCGAGCGTTTCCTTGATCTTGCCGGCGTCGGCAAGGCGGTTCTCTTCGCGCTTGGCGATGTTGTGCTTGCGCTGCTCGAGCTGCTTCAGGTTGCCCTTCGTAGCGAGGATGGCAACCTTCTGCGGGAGCAGGTAGTTGTTGGCAAAACCGGGGGCCACGTCCACGACGTCGCCTTCACCGCCCTTGCCCTTCAATTCTTGGAGCAGGATGACTTTCATGGTTCCTCCTTGCGCCTAGCGGCTGCGACGGTCGCCGCGACCGCTGATGGCGGGCACCGCGTAGGGCATCAAAGCCATCTCGCGGGCGCGCTTCACGGCGTTCGCGATGTCGCGCTGATGCTGGGTGCAGGCACCCGTCACGCGGCGCGGCTTGATCTTTCCGCGATCGGTAACGTACTTGCGCAGCATTTGCGTGTCTTTGTAGTCGATGTACTGCGTGTCCTCTTTGCAGAACTGGCAGAACTTGCGACGCGGCTGCTTCGCGTAATCGGACATTTCTAACCTCTTTCGTTTCGCTTAAAACGGGATATCTTCGTCATAAACCGAAGAAGAGGCATCAACCACCGGCGCGGCAACCACGGGGGCTGCTGCGGGAGCGGAATAACCGCCGCCCATACCGCCACCGTACGACGACGAATCGCTGTTACGGCTCGACATGAATTCAAGCTCGTCGACGATCACTTCGATCTTGCTGCGCTTCTGGCCTTCGCGCTCCCACTGGCTCCAGCGGAGCTTGCCCTCGATGGCCACTTTGGTGCCCTTGCCGAGGTAGCGCGAGAGGCTTTCGGCGCGCGCGCCGAACATCGTGCAGTCGATGAAGTTCGGATAATCCTCCCACTCGCCCGTCTGCTGGTTCTTGCGGCGGTCGTTGACCGCCACGCCGAAGCCCAGCACGGGAAGCCCGCTCGCGGTGGAGCGAAGCTCGGGATCGCGAGTAAGGTTTCCGCTGATGATAACTCGGTTGATGCTCATGTGTGTCTACCTCTTCTCATGCCGGACGCTGGGTGGTGCCCAGGTCCCCGCTCGTCTCCTAGTCGCGGTCCGTGCGCTTGACGATCATGTGGCGCTCCACAGCGTCGGTGATGCGCAGAACACGATCGAGTTCGGCAACGTCAGCGGGATCGGCGTGGAAATCGATGAGAGTGTAGTCACCATCGGTCAATCCGTTGATCTCGTAAGCGAGTTTACGCTTGCCCCAGTTGTCGACGTTGTCAACCGTGCCTTTGCCCTCAGCGATCGTGGTGTCGATACGCTTCATAACGGCTGCGCGGGTTTCCTCGTCGATAGACGGAGCGACAAAAAACAGCAATTCATAAGCCTTCATCAGCTCACCTCCTTTGGTCTTTACGGCCCCGGTGCTGAGAAGGCAAGATTGCCGGGGCAGGATTAGCCCGACTATTCTAGCAAACAGGGGCCGAAACGACCAACACAATCTTCCCGATCATCGTTTCAGCATGGTTTCGCCATACTTACCATGTTCCAGCAACGTGCCGAACATCTTGCATACATGATACCAAGCTCATCTCACGTTTATATGGCGCAGATCCAGCGCGCAGCCTCCTCAACCTTGCCCGTTTCTCACACCGATCTCACGCGGATTCCACGTTTCTTGCCACGTTTTCCAACGCGGATTACCCGCCGTTTGCCATCTTTTCCAGCGCGAATCCAACGCTGCGGGAGAGTCGACGATCTGAATCAGCGCGGTGAAGACCAACGACGCAGGTGGGGAGCTTGCGACACAAGCGACGATGGGATGGTCGCGGGTTGTGGAAAACCCCGCTGCAGCTGCACGCGCAGCTGCAGCGGGCGGCGCTTTCGCCGCAGTGGAAACCATTTGGCGCTTCGCGGACGCGAAACGCCGGCGGTCTCCCGACACCCGAGACAGCGCCCCCGCCAGGTGAGGTAGCATCCCCGCCAGGTGAGGTAGCGCCCCCGACAGCTGAAGCGGCGTCCCCGAAAGCTGAGGCGGCGTCCCCGAAAGCTGAGGCGGCGTCCCTGGCGGCCGAAGAAGCCGCACATGCGAATCGGCCGCACCTTTGCAGGATGCGGCCGATTCGGAGAAACTTGCGTTTGTGCGAATGTTTCACGTGAAACATTCGTTCGGATGGGCGAGGCTACTCCTCGTCGTCCACCGCATCCTCTTCGAGGTACTTCTCGTCGATATCCTCTTCGGCGTACGAATCGGCGTCGTTCAGCGCGATCATGAAGTTCGGCGCCTCGCCCACATAGGCAGGCTCTTCCTCGAACGTCACGTTGCCCTCTTCGTCCATTTCGTAGAGGTAGCTCACCGCGTAGCCGGTATCTTCGCCCGGTACGCCGCCCTCGGCGATGAGCGCGTCCTTCACGCCGTCGTCGATTTCGATGTAGCCGTCGTAGCACAGCGCGTACGCCGCGGCGCCGCGAGCATGCTCCACCGTATGACGAGCCAGGTTGAAGCATTCCTCAGCCGAGTCGGCAGGATGGTTCTCGATGAACAGGTTCTCCTTCACCACCAGTGCCGTGAACGGCACAACGTCGGAACCCTGCGTCATCTTTTCCTTGGCTTCATCGAGCGAGAACAGGAGCACTTTCTCCAGAATCTCGGGGATCTCGGGAACTTCCACGTCAGAGCTCTCAACTTCGCGATCGGCCATAGCCTTGTCCTTTCAAAAGAGGTACTTCGTTGCCAACCAGTGTAGAGCTTGCAGCCGCAGCTTCGCCTCGCGCCCCAAGCTATTTCGGCGTATCTGCAGAATTTGGCCGCGCGAACATGCAAGCACGATGCGCACGCGGGACGCAAGAGGCGCGTCCGCTCAACTTCGTCGGCGCCGAGATCGATCGGCACGCGGCTGCAAACGTTTCGCCAGCGCTGGTTTTCGAGCCGGTTCTGCAAGTTTTTCGACTTCGTGGCAAACCGTTTGCAAGCACCGGTTTTCTCACCAGGCGTTTTGCGTCGGGATCGGGAAGGAGCGACTGGGCGTTGCGAAGCGTCGAGGACAAAACCCCTGGTCGTGAATGATGGTTTATGCCACGAAGTCGAAAAACTTGCACGGGCCGCCCTATTTGCCGCTGACGCGACTTTCGCTTGCTGCTACCCGTGTCAAACCTTCTCGACCTTAGCGTTCGGCTCGCCAGCACAAATGTTTCACGTGAAACATCGGACGGAACGGAACGCAGGGGGATGGGATCCGCCGTTGAACCGCAACCGACACGACCGCTCCCCGCCGGGCTCTGAGCTGAGCCGCGCCGATGTCGGCGCGACGGCTACCGACCGTCAGAACCGCGCGGGCGCTGCGGAAGGCGTGGACTTCGCAGGCTGGGGCGGCTTGCATGGACGAGCCCCCGGCTTCGGGAGAAGCCGGGGGCTCGGACGATGGCGCATATGCGCGGCGGTTAAACCCGTCTGCGATATTTAGCGGCAGCAGCACTCGTGGGCTTTGCGACCCTTCTTCTTGCCGTTGATGCCCTTGTCCTTCATCGAGAGGATGAGCTTCTCGGTGATGGCGTTCAGCTGGGCGATCTCCTCCTCGGACAGGCATCCGATGATGTCGTCAGCCGTCTTGTCGTTCGCGGCGACGCGCTTTTGAGCGACCTCGCGACCCTCGTCGGTGAGCTTCACGGCGTAGGTACGCTCGCCTTCGGCGTCCTCGATGGTGACGTAGCCGTTGCGCTCGGCCTTCTTCACGATATCCTTGAGCTCGCTGCGGTTGAGACCGAGAATCTTCACCAGCTCGCGCTGAGTGGTGCCGTCGTTGTCGACGAGGGCGTTCAGCAGCGCGCCCTGGCCGCGCTTGTAGCTTTTCGGGCCGTTCTTGTGAAAGGCGAGGCGGACGAGCTTGCTGGCCTTCTTGAGCTGCGCGAGGGTCTGGGATGCCTGGTTCATGGAGGGTCCTTCTCTCTTCGTATTCGTCTCTTACGGGGCAACTATAAAACCTCACGCACAGCATAAAAAGATTATCCAAAAATATTCATTGAATAATTATCTTTCGAGGTAAATACACTTAATTATATTATTCATGAATAAGTATCAATGCAAACAATCCGACACCTTCTCGTCGAGGGCGACGGCGAACGGTCGGACGTCGACCTCCACGGTGCCTGCATTCGCCACGCTAACCAACAGATTTCCGCGCACGAACTGCTGGGCGGCTCGATTCCCATAGGAGACGTCGCCGAGCTGGGGCACAACCGAGGGCGGCACCAGAGAGGTGCAATTGTGGAAACCGGCCAGCAGCTCCCGCTTCGCGTCGTCGAACGAGGAAGCAGCGAAGACATCAACCATCAGGCGGCAGTCGTCGTCGCGATGGTAGAAGCTGCGGTACGAATGGCGCGCGCCGGGCAACGCGTCGCGCCATACGAGGCGAAACCCCGCTCCATCAAACAAGGCATCCGGTATGACGAACCGCTCGCAGCGGCCGTCGAGCTCCGCGCGGCGCGGCCAGCGATCAGATCCGTACAGCTGGGAAAGAGCGTTTACGCCCATGATCCATCCTTCCTTACGGCATAGCCGGACGACGGGTCTCGCTCGACCAAACGTAGGCACACCTTCCAACACCCGCCGCGTCGTTCGTTGCAAAATGCTCCCGATAGGAGGATCGCGCCGTGATCGTACGCGGGATAGGCTCGGTATCGTCGAAGTCGGAGAAGTTCATGCCGTTCGACAGCACAGGATCTCGCTTGCTCGCCGAAGAGGGCGTAGCAGACCCGTTGAGCGTGCAACATGCGTCGTACACCGCACGGTCTTGATTGTTCGTCGTCGCCGCTTTCCTGGATACGGCCACTTCATGATAGGTGAACCTGCCATCTTGCCAGACCTTCTTGCCGATCGATTTCACCTTCAAGAACGTGAATTGCTGCTTGTTGCTCGGCGAAGGATCCTCCATGCGCGCTTCGTGCAAGTCGCAGCCCAACGCGTTGGCGAACGTGGTCACGATGATCGCGCAGTCCGTGCAGTTGACCTGAGAAGAGGTTTGCCTCAAGAAATTGCCCAACAGGAAGTAGCCCGTGTTCGTGCAGTAGTAGGATCGCCCCCATCCCGACGTATCGTATTCGAGGCCCAGCCCTTCGTTCACCTTTCGCTCGATCGCCCCCGCCGCTTCGGCGGGCGTCTTCTTCCCCGACGCCCAAGAGCAGGCCTTTTCGAGCAGCGAAACCCACGGATACTGGGAGGATCCGTTGCGGCTGAGCCACGGCTCGTTCGGGTACGACAGCAACGTATACATTACATGCTTCGTAGTGGACATCTTCTTCCATCCGCCCTGATAGTAGCACTGCCACTCCAGCTGCAGCTCGTGCTTGCCCACGCCCTTGTTTGCCAGCGCGTGACGAGGAAACGCCAAAGTCGCGCCCGAGGCCCGCCCGTATCTGAACGTCACCGCGATCTCGTCGGAATCGCCGAGCAACGTCGATCGGCTCTTGTCGACGGCACGCACTTTCACGGAAGTCAATGAAGGGTCGGAGCACGTGAGGTTCGCCTTGATCGTGATCTTCTTTCCCTTGACCGCCTCGATGCAGTAGGCGCACGGGTCGCTTTTGCTGCTATCCCACTCGGGCTTGGACACGAGCTGGGTCCCGTTCCAAGCCAGCGCGATGGCGTCGGCTTCGCCCGTAGGCAGCGGAACAGTGCTCGTCACCGCATGATGATCGAAGAACAACGCGCTCACGTCGCACGGCAACAACGTACCCGAAGCGGGCATGTCGGCCAGGTGAACGATCAGGCTGACGGCCAGGTCGGCAAACGCCGCGGCGTAATAGAGCAGACCCATGCCCGTGCAAATAGCTACAGCCATAGTTGTCATCACGGCAATCGACCAGGCCACTTTGAACCAGCGCAGCCCGCTCATAGCGGCCTTCAAAAGCGGTGTCAGCAACCCGTTCGTCTTCAAAAGGTAGAAGAACGTGATGATGGTTTTGAAGGACACCGGCCCCGAGAACAGCGAGCGAAACGCCGGGTTAGGCATGATCTTCGTCACGATGAAGTTGGTGATCTTGTTGCCTCCGGCAATCCTCACGCCTGCCAACACGGTGAGCACGCCGCCCACCAGCAGCAGAACGAGTTCGATATACCACAGCGTCCATTCGTCGTATCCTTCCTTCGCGCACGCGATGGTCTGCGAACCGTCGTGGTAGTGGCCGACGAAGCACACATACCCATCCTTTTCCAAGCGGCTCACGCGCAGAGGAGAGGAGTCGTTCCCCTTCAGGCACGCGGCTCGGCAACGCCGCAGCTCCTCGTCGCTCAACGGATCGGGCTTCGGCGGACATGCAGTCGGCATCGGAGTCGTACCTGCCTCCTGTCTGACGTCGTCGACCACTACGCCGTTGCGCAATCCTATAGGATCGCTGGACACGGCGTTGTTGATGTCGGCGAAGCTCAAGTCGTAGGATGCCTGCAGCCCTTCCGCGTCGAACGAAGGCTCTTCGGCGGCGTAGCTTTTCACCTCCTCGGCCGTGAGCGCGCGGTTCCATACGTCCACGCGCGAGATGGCGCCCGAGAAACAGTCTTTGCCGTTGTCGCTTCCGTTCGAGAGGTCGGCGCCGATGCGAAGTTTCGGCTCCTCGAGCACGTCTGAAATGGGCAGGCATGTGGAAATCTGGCTGTCCAGTACGCCGTCCACGTACAACGATTAGGTTTGGAGGCCGTCATACGTCAGGCACACGTTCGTCCAAAGCTGCGGTTGCACGAGCCCCTTCGAAATCATGGGCTCCTCGTCGCCGCGCAGCGCGCATAGGCGCCAGCTCGCTTCGTCGCGCGCCACGTACAGCGACATGCCCGCCTCCTCCGACAAGTCGCCGTTCGCGAACACGGTATACGCGTCTTGGCCGTCGAACGGTTCGAGCCTGATCCAAGCCTGGATGGAATAGGCGTCGTTGCGCCGCCCCGCAGGGTTAATCCCCGGTTCGTTGGAGATGGCCAGGTACGCGCTGCCCCGCAGCTGAACGGAAGGGAACAGAGCGCGCATCTTCGCATCGCCCTGCAGCGCGATAGTCGAGCCGGACACGCGCTCGACAGGAGCCTTGCATCCGAAGTCGTAGAACGCCACCAGCGAGCCCGCGTAGGAGGACGCCCGGATATCGGCAAAGTCCATCAGCAGCAGATCCTGCACTTCCATCCCGCCGAACGCGCGGTCGAACAACCGCAGTTGACGAACCCCTCCCTTGACGCCCGTTCCCACGACGAACGGCTTCGAGCACGCGCTTCCCTTGCACGGCTTCTGCACGACGCGATCGAGCGAGCCGTTGACGAACAGGCGCACCGTTCCCAGCTCATAGACGATGCACAAATGGTTCCACTCGCCCTGTTGAAACGTTTCGCCGTCGCTTGAAGTGGAAAAGATGCCGAACCCCTCGCGCCAGAAGGAAAACCCCTTCGCCGTCAGCCTGACGTCGAGCGCCCCTTCCTGGTGCAGCACCGATGCGGCGCTTTCCACCGGAATGCCTCGCACCATCATATCGAGCGTGAAGGGCTCGGTTCCGTCCAACACGATACCCGGCGCCGGGGCAGAAGCGCTGCCCGCGCCGCCAAGGCAGAGCGCGATGTACTGCTCTGCGTACTCCATGCGAGCCCCCCTACGCCGACTTGAAGATAGTGCCGCAGGATCCAACCATCACCAGGCGAAACGCCGAGTTGAACAGGCTTGCGTCGGCGGCGCACAGCACCTCGCGCGGATGGATGCCCCATTGGTGGCTCTGCATGGATGGAGCCATCTCCACGCCGTAGTCCAAATCAAGTCGAGCATCGTCCGGCCATGAGGGCTCCGACGGAGGCAGCACAGCCCACACGCGCACGAACCCGTCGAAATGCGGCGGCACGGCAGGCACGGCCGCCGAAAGCGTCTCGGTTTCAGATGAGGTCACCACGCTGACTTCGAGCTTCGCCGGCTCACACTGCATACCGATCGTCGTTCCTACGGGCACGTTAGTCGCAGTCAGGTAGAATGCGGCGTGCCGCGGTTTATCTTCCGGATTCTTCAAGCCGTCGAGCTGCTCATAGTTGGTTTTGGTCGTGCCGATAACGTTGAGGTTGCGGACGCACACGCCCGGATTCTGGTGAATCCATACGACGAATTCGTCGTACGTGCGGAAATCTTCGGGCACGGTTTCCGTGCGATCGGTGTTGGCTATCCCAACCAGGCAGAACCGGTTGCTTGCCGTAGCATCGAGGACGAAAGGGGTGACGCCGACGGCGACGTCGCCTTTATTGATTGCGCTGACCTTGACGAATGGATCGCCAGCAGGGGTTTTCATAGCGTTTCCGCGCCACACGCTGGGCGTCATGAACAAGCTGACGCCGGCTCGGTACAGGCGGAGGTAGCCCTCCTGCGGCGTCGAGTCGAGGCTCTTCACGCGCGTGTACACGAAATTGGTCTTGCTTCCGCTAGACACCTGCTGGTTCACGTCGCGCGCATACGAACCGGAAAGCTCGGTTTGCGGGTCGGCAATTTGGTCGTGGGAGATGATATCGGGCGATTGATACGTGCCGCCATGCGAGGGAGTGGAGCCGTCGTCGTTCGTATCGTCGCGAAACAGAAGTTTGTTTTGATAGGCCATGATCTTCGCTTTCCTGAAAAGAGGGGTGTGATTGGAAAAGCTATGCACGGGTGCCGGACGGTCAAGTGAGGAACGGCATATGAAGCCTCCTCTCGCCTATATATGATTTTTTCCATAATAGTTTAGAGAAATCCGAGCATAGCCGACAGTATCGGAAGTCACCTGCCAACGATCTCGCTGGCGCGCAAGCGGTTCGCCGTGCTTCGCTTGGAGCACAGAGAGATCCTTTGCGGGATTTCAGCAAGATGGGCTGATCTTGACGGCGCGCTGCGCACGAAACTACCGGAGGGAAGCTACAACCCGGCGCTGCTGCCGCACGCAGACGCAGAGGAGTGATACGCCCGCCGGCAACAACCATTGAAAGCCTTTTCATCGCCATATACTCATTTCCTCCCGCTTAATTATGTGCGGTGATATCATCAAATTAAGGAACGGCTCAATAAGATCTCGACAAAAGGAGTGATCGCCATGTCCTCAGGATTCAGACCCCGCTGGATGGACTGCGACGAGCCGGGATGGAACCCCGACAGCCGTAGGGATTCCACTGCCGAACCCGAACAAGCCAGCGACCGCATGGCTCTGGCACTGCCGTCCGAATGCATCGTCTATCCCATCCGCTACACGATGCACGTCAACGCGGAGGGCTCCGAAAGAGACAGGAAGAGCGCCAGCTTGCTGGACGGCAAAACCGAGTCCGACACCCCGCTGGTGCTGACTACGATGACGGAAGAAAGCTCCACGTTTATCCTGGTTTCTTTCGACGACGACAGCTATCTGATCATCGACGAGCGGTCGTCGGGAGTTTTGCAGATCGAGCACGCATCGGACGACGCATACGCCCGCATCGTGCTAGGCGCATACGAAGAAGGGGCTACCCACCAGCTTTGGCGTTTCGAGCCAACCGGCCACGGATCGTATTATCTCGTGTCTAAGAGAAACGGGCTGGTTGTCGATCTGTGCAACTTCCAGCTGGCGGATGGAAGCCCCCTTATCGCCTACCCGAGGAACAACGGATGGAACCAGCAGTTCCATTTCGACTGCGCCGGCACCCTGGATACGGATCTCTCCACCTTGCCGGAAGAGGCTGACGACTCGGGCGAGAGCGAACTTCTGTGCGCGGACGACGGAAGTTCGAAGCCCCTCAGCTTTTTCGACCTCTTCAAAACCATCGAACCCACGTTTTCCCTCGACCAGATGACCGACACGGAATCCTGGGGCTCATGGCTTTCCGACCCCGAAGCCGAATACCACCCGTTCGCAGGAGACGAAGCCACGTTGTTGCTGATGTCGAAGAAATCAGAACGGATCAACGTCCGATGCAAGCACACGAAGCCGCTCATCCCCGAATGCATGCGAGAGAGAACCATCAACTACCTCGTTTTGACGAACTTCCTTCCCGAAGGCGTGGAGCCCGCCCGGTTCGTCAACGATCGCCCGATTCCGGCGAAGGGAGAGCACCCGGCGCCCGATCCGTATCTCTACACCCTTTCGTCTTGCTTCGACATGATCTCGATCTCGCAGCTCACCGAAGAATCGCTTCGAAAGCTTCCCGATGGAACCGCCCTCAATAAAGTTCCCGCGTTCGAGGGCTACTTCCTGACGTACGACCAGAAAACCACCTCTCTCGACCAAGAGGAGGTCATGCGCGGCATCTTCAACGACCTGGAAATTTGGGGACGTGACCACAAAACCAAAACACCTCTCAACATCGACCTGGTGATATTCCTCTCCAACACGAACGACGGCGGGAGCAGCGTCCAGTTCATCGACATGAACGAAATACGCATCCCGAAGCCTGGCGAACTTCAAGAGGGCTTCGACCACAGGCGCTGCATGGCGATACGCTTAAATCTAGGAATGCTGAACAAGAAAGACGGTTTCCAGCGGGACGTCGTGCCCGTTCGCAACAACCCGTTTCGATTCGATCCGCTGTACGGATTCGTCACCTCATGGAGAAGGAAGGGGTTCAGGCACTTCTCCCATGCCGACTACATCACGAAGAGGAAGCTTGTGAGGGCGTGGGCGTACCTCGTCAAACTCGAAGAAATAGTCGGGAATCAAACGCTCGCCCCCGTGTTCTTCCACGAGTTCAGCCATGTGATCGAGTTCACCCTCAACAGCGAGGGAAGCTCGCTCGGCGGTGCGATCTTCAACCCGGACGATTCGGGGATAAAGCTGAGTTCGCTGGGCATCAACCATCAGCAATTCGCGATGAGAATCGTGTTGAACGGAGCATACGAGAACATGCATATAAGCCATTCGAAAATGTTGTCCCATCTTGGCGTCGACTACGACTATCTGCACGAGCGGCTTGATCGTTTTTGGCGTTCATGGGGAAAGACCTTCTAACCTGCAAAATGGCATCCTGTGCCACTTGGAGTTGGAAGGCGGCGGGATCGCGCGCCGAGCCGACGGCTTGTGCGGAACCGTTTCACGTGAAACATCTGCAGGCAGACGCTTAAGAAAAAACCCTCCCGGCGGAGCCGGGAGGGTTTGCTGTTTACTGGCGGAAGGGCAGGGATTTGAACCCTGGTCACCGGGGTCGCCGGTGAAACGGTTTTCGAGACCGCCGCATTCAGCCGCTCTGCCACCCTTCCGCGTATGATCGGGGCAAAACCCCGTATGAAACGCGCCTCGGGGGCGCGGGAGTAATCTGGCGGAGAGATAGGGATTCGAACCCTAGGTACTCTTTTGGAGCACACACGATTTCCAATCGTGCACCTTCGGCCAGCTCGGTCATCTCTCCGCTTATTGGTCGAGCATGCTCGCGCGTTGCGCGGTCATGCAGCAGCTACGTAGTATACAACAGCTAATACGCACTCACAAGCGAGAAATATTCCTCTTCACGAGCATCATCGAAATTTTCGTCTGCTTGCACACAGGGCGAGGCGGATTTCGCACTCGACGCGCAGGGTATAGAAGATGTCGACGCAGCGTCAACAACGGATCGCGGAAGCGTGCTATGAGGTACGGCTGATCGCGGAGACGTCGTGGGGGATGCAGCGGAATGAGAAGTTTGCGTGGCCGGCTCCGTAGAACGTCCGGCGATCATGCGCTGCACGTGCAAAGGAACGTCGAACAGCTCGCTCATCACGCCATCCGTCAATAGCCGGTCTTTCGACCCGTCGGCGAACACCGTACCGTTTTTCAATAGCACGACGCGCTTGATCTCGGGGATAATATCCTCGGGATAGTGCGTGACCAGCACGATTCCCTTTCCCGCTTTCGCAAGCGTGCGCATACTCGACCGAACGTAATACATACCTTCGGGATCAAGTCCGGTGCACGGCTCGTCGAACACAAGAACGTCGGGGTCGTGCACGAGCGCACGAGCTATGAGCACTCGTCGCGCCTGGCCGGTGGACAGCGTCATGATGTCGCGTGCCGCCAGCTCGTCAACCCCCAGCAGCTCCATAACCTCACGAGCTCGCTCACGGGCTTCATGCAAGTGCCGGGCGTCGACCCGCGCCGGGACGCCCAGCGTTCCGTACAACCCTCCCGCCACCACGTCCGCCGTAGGCAGATGTACGGAAATCTGATCCTGCATCGTCGACGAGACGACGCCCAAGCTCCGCTTCACGTCCGCAAGGGTCGCACGCTCGCTGCCGCGAAACCGAACCGGCGGCACTTCCCGGTGCAAGGGGAGCACCTCGCGCGTGATCAGCTTCACGAACGTCGACTTTCCCGACCCGTTCGGACCCAGCAACGCAAGATGCTCGCCTTCCTCCAGTCGAAACGAGTCGACCGTCAGAATAGGCGCGCCCGCACGCTGCACGACCGCGTTGTGCAGTTCGAGGAAGGGAGGCGTTTGGATATCCATGGTTCTCCTAAGGGGCCGCGGATGTTTCACGTGAAACATCCGGTCGGGACGGGCGATCCACAAGCAACCGAGGCTGGCAAGCAACCCGGTGAGCCGTCAAACAAACAAACTCGCAGCCACGCTGGAAACGAAACGGCGGGGTCCCGAAGGACGCCCGCCGTGTCGAACTCAGATGAACCAACCTTCCCGAAGCTTAGGCGGCTTCCGCAGGCTGCTCGGAGGCGTTGTCGCCCGCGGCGGCATCGGCATTGCCCTCGGAGGAATCGGCGCCATCGGTCGCGGCCTGATCCTCGGAAGCGGGAGCGTCGGTACCGTCGGCAGAAGCACCGTCGGCAGCCTCACCGCCTTCGGCACCGTCCGTCGAACCTTCCTGAGTTCCGTCGGTTGCGCCGCTATCGGCGTTCGGCGCAGGATACTTGGACATATCGACATCATAGGGAAGACCCTGAGGCATGTCGTTGATCTTGATGTCGGCAGCCTCGGTGGTTTCGTCAAGCCACTTCTTGTAGGCTTCCTGCTGCTTCGTGGACTTCAGCGACGAAGCGATGACGGATATCCACTCTTCCGGGATCTGATCGAGGCTCGTCACTTCTTCAGGAGCCTTGTACACATCGGTGCACTTGATGATATGGATGCCGAACTGTGTGGTAACGAGACCGCTCAACTGGCCTTTCTCAAGCGGCTCGAGGCCGTCCTTGTACTCTTTCGCCAGGTTGCTGGGGTTGTTCCAACCCACATCGCCATCGCGCTCGACAGAACCCGGATCCTGCGAGTATTCCTTCACCGCATCGACGAAGTCAAGCTCGCCGGAGTTGAGCTTGTCGAGCACTTCCTGAGCAGTTGCTTCATCATCGGAATTGAACAGGATATGAGAGGAACGCTTGGAACCGTCGTACGCGGTCGCGTACATCTGGGCGTACTGCAGCATGTCAGCGTCGCTGGGATCTTCGTCGGAGGCGAACGATGCGTACAGCTTGTTCTCCTTGAGCTTCTGCTCTATTTCAGCGCGATAGCTATCTTCGGTCATTCCCGCCTGATCGAGCGCGGCCTGCCACTTCTCGTCGGTGTCGTAGTTCGCCTTCACCTTGTCGATCTGCTCGTCGATCTCGGAGCTCTCGACGGTGATGCCCTTCTCCTCGACGCCTTCCTTCAGCAACTCGCGCTGGGCGTAGGAATTGAACACTTCTTCACGCACGGAAGCAGGGGTGTAATCGTTCTGAGAAAGCCATGTGCCCCACGAATCTTCATCGTCAGCACCCAGCTGCTCGCGCACGCCCTGGATGTAGTTGGTGATGGTGTCTTCGGCGATTTCCACGCCGTTGACCGTGCCCGCCACACCGCCGGTGCCCGACGAAGCATTGCCATCGCTCGAGCATCCGGCCAGACCCCATGCGCATGCAGCCGTCAAACCGACCGCGCACACGGTCTTCATGATGTACGTTTTCTTCATATGACCCTTCCCTCGAACATGGGCTTCGCCATCGCACCGCCTACTGGATCGCCCATGAGATAAGTACTGCGCTGTATTCTCGCACACGCGGTAAAACGGGTTCTTGCGTTGCACAATATACCCATTATCGATTCACAGTCCCCACGCCAGGTTTAGGGATATACCCGCCTGTTCGCGCGAGCTGAAGCCCTATTTCCCTCTTGTAAGAATGCGCCCAGATCAGGGCGCATTCTTACATAGTGATAGATTATTTCTTGGCAGCCTTCTTGCGATCGGTGGCCGACAGCATCCGCTTGCGTAGGCGGATGTTCTGCGGGGTGACTTCCACCAGCTCGTCATCCTCGATGTACTCCAACGCCTCTTCCAGCGTGAACGTGATGGGCGGCGTGAGCGAGATAGCCTTGTCGGCGCCCGACGAACGCTGGTTGCCCAACTGCTTCGACTTGGCGATGTTGACCACCATGTCGCCTTCCTTCGACGACTCGCCCACGATCATGCCTTCGTAGCATTCCTGGCCGGGACCCACGAACAGGCGGCCGCGCTCCTGCAGCGCATCCAGAGCGTACGCGACGCTCTTCTCGGTGGACATGGAGATCATCGAGCCGTTCTTGCGCCCGTTCATCTCGCCGCGATACGGGCCGTACTCGGAGAAATGATGGAACATCGTGGCTTCGCCACGCGTGACGTTCAGCAGACGGGTGCGCAATCCCATCGTGCCGCGCGACGGAATCTTGAACACGAGGTGCGTCTGGTCGCCGCGCTGGTACATGTCGGACATCTCGCCGCCGGCGCTGCCGAACACCTCGATGGCCTTGCCTGCGTACTCGCTGGGCACGTCCACCGTGGCCTCCTCGATGGGTTCCAGCTTGCGGCCGGACTCGTCCTTCTTGATGAGCACGCGCGGGCGACCTACCTGGAACTCGAATCCTTCGCGGCGCATCGTCTCCATGAGAACCGACAGGTGCAGCAGGCCGCGGCCGGCAACCTCAACGCCCGACTTGTCCTCAAGCTCCTCGATGCGCATGGAGATGTTGCTCTCCTTCTCGCGCATCAGGCGCTCCTTGAGCTGGCGCGCTCCCACGATGTCGCCCTCGCGGCCGACGAGCGGGCTGGACGATGCCTCGAACACGATGGCCATCGTGGGCTCTTCCACCTGGATGGGATCGAAGCGCACGGGGTTCTCGCGGCTGGTCACCATGTCACCGATGTCAGCGTCTTCCACGCCCACCACGGCCACGATGTCGCCGGCGTGCACCTCCTGCTGCTCCTTCTTACCCAGCGCCTCGAACGTGAACACCTGCTTGATGTTGGTGTTGTAGCGCGTGCCGTCGTTCTTGATGACCAGCGAGGGCTCGCCTTTATGGATGGTGCCGGAGAACAGGCGCCCCACGCCGATGCGGCCGACGAAGCTGGAATGGTCGACGGTGCAGATCTGCAGCGCCACCGGGCCGTTCGGCTCGCAGTCGGGAGCCGGGATCTCCTTGAGGATGGTTTCCAGCAGCGGGATCATGTCCATGTTGTCGTCGTCGGGCGCGAAACGGGCGTAGCCGTTCATGGCACTGGCGTAGACGACGGGGAAGTCCAGCTGCGCGTCGGATGCTTCGAGCTCCACCATGAGGTCGAACACCTCGTCCACCACTTCGTTGGGGCGCGCGCCCGGACGGTCGATCTTGTTCACCACTAGGATGATGCGCAGGCCCTGTTCAAGCGCGTGGCGCAGCACGAAACGGGTCTGCGGCATGGGGCCTTCGAACGCGTCCACGATGAGCAGGGCGCCGTCGGCCATGTTCAGCACGCGCTCCACCTCGCCGCCGAAGTCGGCGTGGCCCGGCGTGTCGATGACGTTGATCTTCACGTCGTTGTACACGACCGAGATGTTCTTGGACAGGATGGTGATGCCGCGCTCGCGCTCCTGGTCGTTGCTGTCCAGCACGCGCTCGTCAACCTGCTGGTTCTCGCGGAACACGCCGCTGGCGTACAGCAGGCGGTCGACGATGGTGGTCTTGCCGTGGTCAACGTGCGCGATAATGGCGACGTTGCGGATGTTCTCTTGCTTCATGCCTTTCTTCTTCTTTCTATTCAAGCCATGCCTAAATCGGCGCGGCGATGATCCTTGCGATGGGGCCTGCGGCGGGTACCGCTCCCGCAGAGGACGATTGTCGCCCGAAAGGTGCGTTTTCCGCTTGAATTCCGCACGTTTCGGGCGACAAGGCAGGCGCTGCCGGGCGATCGGGACGATAAGGAGAGACGACCGCCGGCGAAGTACGGCGGCTACACGTCGTCCAACTCCTCGGCGAGGCGGCGCTCTTCCTTGTTGAGCTCGGCGATATGTTCGTTGAGCGTGGCGATGGTTCTCTGGGACGACACGACCTGCACGATGCCCCACACAGCGGCGGCACTTGCAATGGCGGCAACGATACCGAACAGGCCGAACGGCCGGCGGCCGGCTATCAGCGCCACGATGCCGCCGATAGCGGTCATGGCAATGCCGTTACGACGCTCGTCAAGCGCCACATCGCGCTGCTTAACCAGCTGCGTGCGTGCGGCGGCTACGCCGGCCATGCGCGCCTCAACCTGGTTGGACGACGTGTAGCTGCGGGCGCGCTCGGCAGCGGCGCGCGGATCGCGAGCGGAGGTGCGCGAGCCTTTTCCGCTGGTCAGGTAGTCGTATGCTTCTTGGAGGTTCTTGAACTGCTCAGTCGCGCGATCTTGGAGCTTCTTGTTGCTGGCGAACCGGTCGGGATGCAGGATCTGCACCGTTTCCTTGTAGGCGGTTTTCACATCTTCGGGCGTGGCATCATCGTCCAGTCCTAAAATGCGCAGTGCTTCCGTTCGATTCATAGCTCCCCATGTGCCGGTTTCGCGGTTGGTATCCGAAGCAGGATTCTACCATGCCACCTGCACGATCGCGATGTTTCCGGCTTGCGCTCACAGAATGCACGTGGGAAAAGAGCGCAGCGCGAAACCGCGGGAGGCTGTGTTTCACGTGAAACACTTGTCACAATGACGCAAGATAAACGAACAAATGTTTCACGTGAAACATCTTCGGTAAAGAGAAGTCCCTTCGACAGCGAGCTCATAAGTTCGCGAGTCGGAACCGGGCGACGGAGTTCTCCGACCGGGTACGCACAGTGTTATCTGAGAGTTGAACGCGCGCGGCAGGGCTCTCAACCGATCACGACCAGAAGCAACGAACCCCTGCCTCTCGGCGGGGGTTCGGATGAATAACGTATGGTGGAGCATAGGGGGATCGAACCCCTGACCTCAGGCTTGCAAAGCCCGCGCTCTCCCAGCTGAGCTAATGCCCCAAGTTGCACATTCTTTGGCTAGTCGCGAACTGCATAAAACCGCGTCTAGAAATTAATAAACGCTCCACCGGCTAACTCGGCTCACGGTGGAGCGTTTATTGCAAAAAATGGTGGGCCCGAATGGATTTGAACCAGCGACCTCACGCTTATCAGGCGTGCGCTCTAACCAACTGAGCTACGGGCCCAAAAAAAGTGCCTGATCACTATACGTCGAATCACTAAGTTCGGTCAAGCACTTTTTGAGTATTTCTTACCAGTTTTTGAATATCCGGTAACGGCAGCGTTTTTTCCAACTCGAGAGCCGTGCACACGGGTGCGCATTCCGATGCATGGTACGCTAAGACCAAGCACCGAGCTTGGCATCGGAAGGGGAACGCTTCATTGAACATCAAACAGATCAAGTACTTCGTCAGCGTCGCGAATCGCGGCAGCCTGTCCTCGGCCGCTCGCGAGCACGGCATTTCCGTGCAGGCAGTGTCGAAGTCGATGGCAGACCTCGAATCCGAATTCGGAGAGAACTTGTTCGATCGCAGCCATCAAGGCATCGTACTCACGCCCCTCGGCAAGGCGTTCCTGAAAAAGGCCACCGAAGTCGATTCGTCGTTTCGAGAGCTGGAGCTGATAAGCGAGTCCTGCGACGAAAAACCCGTCAAACTCCGGCTGTTCCTCGTCGCACCGGCGTTCTGCAACAACGCGAAAGCCCGCGCGAACATGGCTGCGTTCTTCGACAAGCACCTGCACGCCCGAACCGAAACATCCATCGGAACAGGAGAAGCCGGCCTTGACGCCCTTCGCGCGGGGTCATGCGATGCGCTCATCACCATCGGGCCGCTCGACCGCCCCGGCTTCGATTGCTTCCCCATGGGAACAGTTCCCGCAGGAATCTGCATGGCTGCGAATCACCCTCTGGCCCGCCAAAACGCCGTATCCCTCGAACAGCTGGAGCCCTACCGCGTGATATCTTCGCGCACGTTCGACCATTTCAACGAATCCATCTTGGTCATGTACCACGAAGACGGGCTGAAATCGCCGATTGTCGAACCGCTCGCGTTCGACGCGCCGCGCCAGTTCTACGTCAAGCACGCGGTGTGCTTCATGGTGAACATCGCCCCGCTTGGCGAGATGCTTCCCCGCAGCCGGATGATTCCCCTCGCAAGCGAAGATGCGAAGGCAATCCCTCTTTGCCTCATCACGCTCAAAGGAGCAAAATCGCCCGCGTACCGAAGCATGGAGCAGCTGCTGAAGGCTCGCGTGAAAACACGACCGTCCGTATCTTGAAACCAAAACGCCACGGCGATGCGACCAGCGACCCTGCCGAAGCGCTATAATCGGTAGGCCGGCCGCGCGCGACGCGACGCAAGAAGCCCGAGGAGGAGCGCCGATGATTCCCGTTACCGTTCAAACGCTGATCGTCTCGGCGGCGCCGTCGCCGTCCATCATCGTGCTGCAACCGGTAGAGGAGATCGTCCAAGAAGGGAAGTCGCGCATCATCCCCATCTGGGTTGGCGTGAACGAAGCGACGCAAATGGGCATCGCACTGGAAAAGGCGCGGTTCTCGCGGCCGATGACGCACGACCTGTTCCTCGACGCGCTGACGAACCTCGACGCGCAGATCGACCACGTGGTCATCAACGACGTGCAGGGTGCGACGTTCTTCGCGAGGCTCACGCTGCGCCAGCACGACCGCCTCATCGACCTCGACGCGCGCCCGAGCGACGCGTTGGCGCTGGCCGTGCGGCAGAAAGCTCCCATCTATATCGAGGAGGATGTGCTGGAGCGTGCTTCGTTCCCCTATGTGCTGAGGCGGACGGAACCGGAAGCGAGCGAAGCCGAACTGTCCGAGTTCAAAAAGTTTCTCGAAGGTCTCGCCCCGGAAGATTTCGAGGGCTGACCGATTCAGCCGGCGGAAAGCTTTCCGCCGCCTACCACAGTGCCGTCAAGGCATCGATGACGGCCTGAACGATCCCATGCGTCAAGCCCCCGTCGTCGGCCAGCGCCAGCCCCATAATCGCCGACAGGCTGACGGCGCCCGGTTCTTTCGGACGGCCCGTTGCGCTGGGCTTCTTCAACACGAACATCGACGGCTTCGCGTACGACACGGCCGGAGTCTCCACGGCATCCGGAGGCGTTTCGAGCCGAGGCTCGGGCCGCCGCTCCTGAGCGCGCCGCCGCCATCCTCCGCGTGCGAACGTTACCAGCAGGAACCCGGCGCGCAGCCACTCGTCCACGCACATGGCCACCCACATGCCCACGATGCCCCAGCCTAAGCCGATTCCCAGCGCATAGCCGCCTGCCACCGCGAATATCCACGACGAGATGACGTTCACCGTCACCGGGGTCTTCACGTCGCCCACCGCGATGAGCGCCTTTACCATCACGATGTTGAGCGCACGCCCGATACCCAGGAATATCTCCACAAGCAGCACCTGGCGACCCAGCTCGTGCACCATCGGATCGGCGGTGAACAGGCCGAACACCGCGTCGGCGTTGATCCAGATGAGCGTGGACACGCAGGTGGTCAGCGCCACGGCGATGAGATCGGCCACCCACACGCGCCGCGCGACCGCATCGAACTTGCCCGCGCCGAACAGATACCCCAGCACGATCTGCGTCGCCTGCGACAACGCGATGGAATACAGGTAGGCGATGCCCGCGATCATCGAGCAGTACACCTTCACGGTGACCACCGTGGTGCCCAGCACGTTGATGAACGACAGGATGACGATCTGCGCGAGGTCGTAGTTCATCTGCTCGCCCGACGAGGGGATGCCCACGCCCAGCATGCGCCGAAGCGTCTTCCAGGGGAACGGGCGCAGGTACGCCAGGCGCATGCGCACATCGGTATGGCGCAGCACGAGGCGGCATGCCACCGCGAGGCCTGCGACGCGCGCCACCACGTTCGCTACCGCCGCGCCTTCCACCCCGAACGCCGGGACGAACGCGACGCCGCCGATGAGCACGGCGCTGGCTGCGATGTTCACCGCGTTCATCGCCAGGCTGGCGCGCATCACGTCGGCGCCGCGCGCGTAGCTGCGCAGCAAAGCCGTGAACGCGAAGAACGCCCCTTGCACCACCGTGGTGGAGCCGACGATCAGCAGGAACGACGACGCCATTCCCGTGATGGACCCGTCGATGTGCAGCCAGGAGAAGAACTGCGGCCAAAAGAGGAACAGCACCGCGGTCATGGCCGCCGCGAGCGCTACGTTCACCACGAGGGCCACAGTGGCGATCTCCGACACCTTGCTGGTCGCCGACGATTTCCCCAGCACGCGGGTCACGAGCACGGTGGAAGCCGTGCCCATGGCCGACAGCGCGATGGTCACGATGTTGAGGATCTGCAGCGCGTTGCCCACCGCGGCGGCGGGTTCGGTTCCCAGCGGCGCCAGCATGAATTGGTTGATGTTCCCAATCATAATTTGCATAAACAGTTCCACGAACAGCGGGACGGAAAGCACGAACACGTCGCCAGCTGTGGTTTTCTCTGCCGGGCAACGCTGGGCGCGTTCGCGGCGCATCGTTTGCGCGCGCTTCGCGGCTCCGCGCGCTATCGACGACAGGTGCGCCGCTTGCGCGGCAGCTGCTCGATACATGGGTTTCCGTCCCCCTTTCGCGTGAACGGCCGCGTCGGCGGCCGTCGATAACAGTCATGAGGCGTGCAGTATACGGCACGTCAACAACCCGCCAGGGGGCTGCGGGTTCCTTCATGTTTTTCGCATTCATGAGAAAGCGGGAAAGAAAATGTTTCACGTGAAACATCGCGAACGAAGAGAGCCGCAAGCGATAACGCGAAAGAGGCCGAATGTTTCACATGAAACATTCGGGCGCGTGACAGGTGCAGTGCGGAAGCGAATGTTTCACGTGAAACATTCGCTGGGTGGCAGCGCGGCGCGCCAAAAAGAGAACGCCCCGCTTCGCAGGATGCGAGGCGGAGCGTTCAAGGTTACGCTGGAGGCTGTTTTCTACTCTTCGTCGCCTTCCGCGTTCTCTGCTTCTTCGACGTTCTCGATCTCGGCGGTGCCTTCGGCGCCGTCTTCAAGCTCGTCGATGGCGTTCTCGTCCAGTTCCTCGCCTTCCACCTGCGCGCCGGAGGCTTTCTTCTTCTTGCCTCGGCTGGAGATGGCCACCGCGGTCACGCGGTCCTTGTCGGCCGTCTTCATCACGCACACGCCCTGCGTGGAGCGGCCGAGCTCGGAGATGCCCGATACCGGAGTGCGCACGCACACACCTTCCTCGGACATGATCATGATCTCGTCGTCTTCGGCGACGATCTTCATGACGGCCAGCAGGCCCTTCTTCTCGGTCATCGTGATGGTGAACACGCCCTGGCCGCCGCGATGGTGCTCGGGGTACTCGGCGATGGGGGTGCGCTTGCCGTAGCCCTTCTCGGTGATGACGAACAGGTCGGTATCGGGCTGCGCGATCTCCATGCCCAGCACCTTGGCGATGGGCGGCACGTTCATGCCGCGCACGCCCATGGTGTCGCGGCCCATGGCACGTACTTCGCCCTCGTCCCACATGATGGCCTTGCCGGCGCTCGACACCATGAGCACCTTCTCGCCCGGAGCCACGCGCTTCACCGAGATGAGGCGGTCGTTATCCTTCAGGCTGATGGCGATCAGGCCGTCGCGGCGCGTGCGGTCGTACAGGTCCATCGACGTCTTCTTCACCATGCCGTGCTCGGTGGCGAACATGAGGTACTCGTCGGACGGGAAGTCCTTCGTCGCGATGACGGCCGAGATGGTCTCTCCCTTCTCAAGCGGCAGCAGGTTCACGATGGCCGTGCCGCGCGCATGGCGCGACGCCTCGGGCAGCTCGTACACCTTCAGGCGGTACACCTTGCCCTTCGTGGAGAAGAACAGCATGTAGGAGTGCGTCGACGCCACGAACAGGTGCTCGACGTAGTCGTTGTCCTTGAGGTTTACGCCCGACATGCCCTTGCCGCCGCGCTTCTGCTGGCGGTAGGTGGCCACGGGCAGGCGCTTCACGTAGCCGGCCTTCGTCATCGTGACGACCATGCTCTCTTCGGCGATGAGGTCCTCGACGTCGAGGTCCTTGGCCGCCTCGGACAAGAGCGTGCGGCGGGGGCTGCCGAACTTCTTCTTGACCTCGGACAGTTCCTCTTTGATGATGTCGTGCACCAGCTGGTCGTCGGACAGGACGCGCTTGAAGTACGCGATCTTCTCCAGCAGCTCCTTCAACTCGTCCTCGATCTTCTGATGCTCCAAGCCGGTCAGGCGGCGCAGGCGCATTTCGAGGATGGCGGCGGTCTGCTTGTCGGTCAGGCCGAAGCGCTCGGTCATGCGCTCGGCCGCTTCCTTGTCGGTCTGCGACGAGCGGATGATGTGGATGACCTCGTCGATGTTGTCCAACGCGATGATCAAACCTTCGAGGATGTGCGCGCGCTCCTCGGCCTTCGCCAGCTCGTAGCGCGTACGGCGGACGATGACCTCTTCCTGGTGCGCGATGTAGTAGTGCAGCATCTCCTTCAGCGAAAGCACGCGCGGCGCGCCGTCCACCAGCGACAACATGATCACGCCGAAGCCCACCTGCAACTGCGTGTGCTTGTACAGCTTGTTCAGCACCACCTGCGGGATGGCGTCCTTCTTGAGGTCGATGATGATGTCGATGCCATGGCGGTCGGCGCCGTCATGGATGTTGCTGATCTCGGGCAGCTTCTTCTCGCGCACCAGCTCGCCCAGCTTCTCAAGCAGGCGCTGGCGGTTCACCTGGTAGGGGATCTCGGTGACCACGATGGAGCTGCGGCCGTTCTTGCCCTCTTCCACTTTGCACTTCGCGCGCACGGTCAGCGAGCCGCGGCCCGTCTCGTACGCGTCGCGGATGCCCTTCTTGCCCATGATGATGCCGCCGGTGGGGAAGTCCGGGCCGGGCAGCGCCTTCATCAGCTCTTCGGTGGTGACGTCAGGGTTGTCCAGCATGAGGCACGTGGCGTCGATGGTCTCGCCCAGGTTGTGCGGCGGGATGTTCGTGGCCATGCCCACGGCGATGCCCTGCGAGCCGTTCACCAGCAGGTTAGGGAAGCGCGCGGGAAGAACCGTGGGCTCTTCGAGGCTCTCGTCGTAGTTGGGCTGGAAGTCCACCGTTTCCTTGTCCAGGTCGCGCAGCAGCTCCATGGCCACCTTGTCCAGGCGGGACTCGGTGTAACGCATGGCCGCCGCGCCGTCGCCGTCGATGGAGCCAAAGTTGCCGTGGCCGTCCACCAGCGGCACGCGCATCGAGAACGGCTGGGCCAAACGCACCATCGTGTCGTACACGGCGGAGTCGCCGTGCGGGTGGTACTTGCCGATGACGTCGCCGACCGTACGGGCCGATTTCATGTGCGGGCGGTTCGGCGTGTAGCCGGACTCGTTCATGGCGTACAGGATGCGGCGGTGAACCGGCTTCAAGCCGTCACGCACGTCCGGCAGGGCGCGCGAGACGATGACGCTCATGGCGTATTCCAAGAACGACGTCTGCATCTCCTTGCCGAGGTAGGCGGAGCGCACGATGGTGCCCTCGCCGCCGTTGGCGCCCTCGACGATGGAGCCGTGCGGGTTCGCGATCGACGACATGTCGATCAACGAGCGCGCCTTGTTCTCCTCGGACACGAACGCGCCGGGGCGCGACTCGTCCTCGCCGCCCTCGACGTCATCCAGCACGTCGTCTTCGTCGCCGGCCTCGGCCGCTTCGATATCGCCCGCGTCGTAATCCTCTTCGGCGCGATTCAAGAACTCGTCGAAAGAATCGTTGTTGTCTGCCATAAATCTCCTACCTTACAGGTTGGCGTAGTAAGTCAGCGAGAGCTTTCGCGGTGCCCCGGGTCGCGGGGATGGCGACGGCGAAGCGTACTTCGGTACGCGAACCGTCGACATCGTCGCGAAACGGGGTGCCTCGGAAGCCCGCAGCGTCGAGTGGTTCCGGCGGTCGTCAGACCACCAGAACGCTAGATGTCCAGGAATCGGACGTCGCGCGCGTGCTTCTGGATGAACTCCTTGCGCGGCTCCACCTGGTCGCCCATGAGGTCGCTCACCACGCGCTCGGCTTCGGCGGCATCGTCGATGCTCACCTGCAGAAGCGTGCGAGTGGCCGGTTCCATCGTGGTCTCCCACAGCTGGTCCGGATCCATCTCGCCCAAGCCCTTGTAGCGCTGCACGTCGAACTTGTTCGGATCGTCGTACTCGGCCAGCACCGAGCCCAGCGAGCTCTCGTCGTAGATGTAGCGTTCGATCTTCGGCGAGCGCGAGTTCTTCTTCTTGAGGCCGAAGATAGGCGGCTGCGCGATGTAGATGTAGCCGCGGTTGATGAGCTCCGGCATGTAGCGGTAGAAGAACGTCAACAGCAGGATGCGGATGTGCGCGCCGTCGACGTCGGCGTCGGTCATGATGATGATGCGGTGGTAGCGCGACTGGTCGGCGTCGAAGTCGTCGCCGATGTTCGTGCCGATGGCCGTGATCAGCGAGCTGATGGTGTCGCTGGACAGCGAACGGTGCAAGCCCGCGCGCTCCACGTTGAGGATCTTGCCGCGCAAGGGCAGGATGGCCTGCGTCTTGCGGTCGCGGGCCTGCTTGGCCGAGCCGCCTGCGGAATCGCCCTCTACGATGAACAGTTCGGAATTCTCCGGGGTCTTGGACGAGCAGTCGGCCAGCTTGCCCGGCAGCGCGAACGAGTCCAGCACGCCCTTGCGACGCGTCATCTCGCGCGCTTTGCGGGCGGCTTCGCGGGCCTTGAGCGCCTGGGTGGCCTTGCCGATGATGCGCTTGGCCGGGGTCGGGTTCTCCTCGAGGTACTCGGCCAGGCCCTGGGTCACGGCGTTCTGCACCAGCGGACGGATCTCGGTGTTGCCCAGCTTCGTCTTCGTCTGGCCCTCGAACTGCGGGTCGTGCAGCTTCACGGACACGATGGCCGCGCAGCCCTCGCGTGTATCGTCGCCGGAGAGGTTGGAATCCTTCTCCTTGAGGATGCCCTTCGAGCGGGCATACTCGTTGATGGTGCGCGTGACAGCCTGCTTGAAGCCGTCGAGGTGCGTGCCGCCTTCATGCGTGTTGATGTTGTTCGCGAATGCCATGACGGAGTTCGTGGAGTACGAGGTGGACCACTGCATGGCCACTTCGACGGTGCCGTCGTCGTTCTCGGCCTCGAAGTAGATGGGCTTGTTCAGCGTTTCCTTGCCCTCGTTCAGGAACTTGACGAAGTCGACGATGCCGCCGGCGTACTGGAACACCTCGGTGCGCGGGTTGCCGTCGGCGTCGGTGACGCGCTCGTCGTACAGCACGATCTTGAGGCCCTTGTTGAGGAACGCCATCTCGCGGAAGCGGTTCGCCAGGGTGTCGAAATCGTACACGGTGGTCTCGGTGAAGATCTCCGGATCGGGCCAGAACGACACGGTCGTGCCGTTGCCGCGCTTCGTGGGGCCGACTTCGCGCAGCTTCTCGGACGTCTTGCCGTGGTCGAAGCCGATGAAGTACTCCTTGCCCTCCTTGCGCACCTGCACTTCCACGCGGGAAGACAGCGCGTTCACGACGGAGACGCCCACGCCGTGCAGGCCGCCGGACACCTTGTAGCCCTCGCCGCCGAACTTGCCGCCTGCGTGCAGGATGGTGAGCACCACCTCGACAGTGGGGATCTTCTCTTTCGGGTGCTTGTCGATCGGGATACCGCGCCCGTTGTCGTCGACCGAGATCGAGTTGTCCTGATGGATCCACACCTTGATCTCGTCGCAGTATCCGGCGAGCGCTTCGTCGACGGCGTTGTCGACGACCTCGTACACCAGGTGGTGCAGGCCGCGCGGGCCCGTCGAGCCGATGTACATGCCCGGACGCTTGCGGACCGCCTCCAGGCCCTCGAGGACCTGAATGTCAGAACCGTCGTAATGGTCAGGTTTGTTTGCCACTGACATGCTCCTTTTATAGTGCGATGTGTGAGTGCAGCGTTGATTCGCGCTAACCTGAAAATTTTATCATAATCAGGTATGGATACCAACAAAATCCATCAAGTATGAAGGGTTTTAGAAGCCATACGAGCCGCGATCTCGCATTCGTTCGTTATTTTTCGCATCAGACCGCTAAATGCGATTTTTATCGGCACGTATCGCCCTCTCAAGCGCCCTGCGGACTGTGGGACTTTCCACCGCCCCCACGCTGGCTTCGAGAGCAGCTTCTTCTTCGGGCGACAAAGGCGTGCGCGGGATTTCCTCGCGATTCGCGCGCGCAGCGCGCACGGCGACACCGTTCTCTTCCGCACGGCGGAAGGGATGGCGAGCCTTCATTTCGAAGCGCGAGGGCAGGATCTTGAACGTCTCCACGTGCTCGCCTTGTTCTTTCAATTTCATCTTGAGGAACTCTTGGCGCGCATCGAGATCCGAGCGGATGAGGCTGTCGTCGGCGTACACCACCAGCTGTGCGCCCGTTCCCGCATGCGACGCCCTGGTCGGCGTGCCCTTCACCACCTCGTCGGCGGCCATGATGTACACGGCGTTCACGTGGTCGAGCACCATCTGCGCGGCATCCTTGTACACGGCCTCCACCGCGTTGCGCCACGCCACGTTCACGGCGGCGGCGCGCTGCGCCTTGCGCGACGCGTCGTCGCCGGCGGCCAGCGCGGCCATCAGCTCGTTGATGCTCTCGCCCAGCTTCCTCATGAGTCCCCCTCGATTCGCGCCGAAGGTTGTTCGGCCGGATCGGACGGCTGCCCATCGCGCTCTTCGGCCTCCCCGCGCGCCGATTGCGCGTCGATCGGCGAATGTTTCACGTGAAACATTCGATCCTCACCAGGAGTTTCACTGGTTACGCGCGGTTTCTCCAGCTCTACGATGCGAGCGCCGCCCAGCAGGTCGTCGTCGAAGTAGGCGAGGTTCGTCGTGGTGATGAACGTCTGGATGTCGCCCGAGATGAACGCCACCAGCGCGCGGCGGCGCGCGGCGTCCAGCTCGCTCATCACGTCGTCCAGCAGCAGCACCGGCTTTTGGCGCAAAATGTCCTGGATCAGCGTGGCCTCGGCCAGCTTGAACGCCAGCACCACCGAACGCTGCTGCCCCTGGCTGCCGAACAGGGCGGCGTTCTTGCCGTCGATGAAGAACTCGATGCGGTCGGCATGCGGGCCCACGAGCGCCCGCTTTCGCACGCGCTCCTCGCCGCCGCGGCGCGCAAGCGCATCCGCCAGCGCCTCGCGCGCCTCGTCGCGCCCGAACGTGCGCGTGGCGAACGAAAGGGGATCGTGCTCTTCCCACGAAGGGACGAAGCCCGCGTCCAGCCGCTCATGCGCGTCGGTGATCTCGGCGTAGTACGACGCCATCGAAGCCGCCAGCTTCTCGAACAGCGCGGCGCGGTAGCACGAAAGCTGCGCGCCGCACGTGACCAGCGTCTCGTTCATCGCCCCCACCAGCGCAGCCGGCGCCTCGTCCTTCAGCAGGCGGTTCTTGTGGCGCAGCACCTTCTCGTAATCGCGCCGGATGAGGTAGTGGTTGGCCGACAGCTGCGAGCCCAGCGCGTCCAGCGCGGCGCGGCGCACCGACATGGCCCCTTTCGCCAGCTCCAGGTCGTCGGGCGTGAACGTCACGGACGGTACGAGGCCCTTCAGGTCGGCTGTGCGCTTGGGCTTCCCGTTCAGCAGGTGCTTCTTCTTGCCCTCGGCCATCTGCACCGCCAGCTCAAGCTGACGGCTGCCGTCGGTGACGTCGGCCGTCAAGCGCGCGAAGGGAGCCCCGGCGCGCACCAATTGGTCGACGGGCGCATGTCGAAACGACGATTGCGCCGTCAGCAGGCCTATTCCCTCGACGACGTTCGTCTTCCCCGCGGCGTTCGGACCCACGAGCACCGTGAGCGGACCGATGCCGTCGAGATCGAACGCCTCGTAGCTGCGGAAGTTCAGAAACGAGATATGGGCGATGGCCAGATCCACGATATGCCGCGCGCGTCCTTACGCGATGCGCACGGGCATGACGAGGTACAGGAAGTTCTCGCCCTCGTCAGCTTTGAAGATGCCGGGCTTCATGGACGACTGCACTTCGAGGAACACGTTGTCGGTGCTCACCGAGGACAGCCCGTCCAACACGTAGGCGTAGTTGAAAGCGATCTCCACGTCCTCGCCTTCGCCCTCGCACGACAGCGTCTCCTGGGCCGAGCCCACGTCCTGCGCCACGGCGGACAGCTGCACGGTCTGCGACGCCATGTTGATGTCGAAGCGCACCGGCGAGCTGGTCTGTCCCAGCAGCGACGTGCGCTTCACGCCGGCCACGAGGTGCCCCACGTCCATGCTCACGCGCGTGGCGTAGGAATCGGGCAGCAGCTGGCGGTAGTTCGGGAAGTTGCCTTCCAGGCGGCGGTTGATGAACACGGTGTCGTGGTACGTGACGACGATCTGGTTCTCAGCCAGCGCCAGCTTGAGGTCGTCCTCCGAGCGCGGCAGCGAAGATATCTCCTGCAAGAACGATCCCGCGATGACCGCCTGGAACTCCTCGGCGCTGGATTCGGGAAGCTCGGCTTCGGTGATGGCAAGGCGGTACGAGTCGGTGGCCACCATCTTGAGCGTGGTGTCCTCGAGCGTGATCAGCACGCCCGTGAGTATGGCGCGGCTCTCGTCCTTCGACACCACGCGCGCCACGCGTTTCACCATGGAAGCGAACTGCGTGAAGGGAATGGACACTTCCTGCTGCACGTCCACGTGAGGGAATCCGGGGAAGTCCTCCGCGTCGAGCGTCTTGATGGAGAACGACGCCGTGTCGCACGTGATGACCGCCGAGTCATCCTCGGCTGCCACGTGCACGGCTGCGTCGGGCAGGTTCTTCACTATCTCGGAGAACAGCTTGCCGGGAACCACGGCCTTGCCCGTCTCCTCGATGAGCGCCGAAACCGAGTACTGGATGGACAGCTCGAGGTCGGTCGCTTGAAGCGTAAGGGTGTCGTCGTGCGCGTCGAGGTAGATGCCCGACAGAATGGGAAGCGTCGATCGGGTTGCGATGCCCTTGAGCACCACGGACAACGCGTTCTGCAATTCCGATTGGTTGATGCTGAATTTCAAGACGTTCCCTTTCTCTAGAAGCAGCGAGCGCTGCCGTCATTATAGAGGTTCGAATGTTTCACGTGAAACATTGCGTATGATCGGCATGACGTATGAATGCGGGTTTTCGGGTTTTGCTCTTTGCTCTTGATCTTCTCTAATATATCTAAGGTTTTAATAGTTGTAATAATAAGGGCGGTGGAAATGTGGAAAACCTACGTTATCGCATGTCAACCCTTGGAATTCTTCCTGAATCGATCGTGCAGACCGAGCGCCCTCCCTCAACATCAATTATCGCTTTTATTATCTTTCCATAGGGTTGCACCGCTTTTCGGCAACTTGTCAGTCATGTTTCAGTCATCTTTCCGCCGAACGCGCGTACGCTACATCTCGTTGATGAGCCCGCGCAGCGCTTCCAGCTCCTCGCGCAGCTCGCGGTTCTCCTTCATCTTCTCCTCGACGTTGGTCACCGAGTACATTACGGTGGAGTGGTCGCGGTTGAACTTCTTGCCGATGTCGTTGAACGGCAGGTCGAGCATCTGGCGGCACAGGTATATGGCTATCTGGCGCGCGTAGATGATGTTGCGCGTGCGCTTCTTGCCCACGAGGTCGGCGTGGCTCACCTTGTAGAAGTTCTCCACTTCCTTTTGAATGTCGGCGATGGTGAGGCGCTTCGACGGGCCGCCGGTGAAGTGGTTCTCCAGCAGCGTGCGCACGTCGTCAAGCTTGAGGTCGGGCTGGTTGAAGAACGTCATCTGGTAGATCACCTTCGTGACGGCGCTTTTCAGCTCGCGGATGTTCGAGCTGGAGCTTTCCGCGATGTACATCTGGATGTCGTCGGGGATGTTGAAGTCGTGCGACCCTTCCGACTCGCGGTACTCGTCCACGAAGCTCTTCACGATGCCCAGCTTCGTCTCGATCTCGGGAGGCTGGATGTCGAATGTGCCGCCCGAGTTGAAGCGGCTGCGGTAGCGCTCGTCGATGTCGATGTTCTTCGGCGCGCGGTCGGCCGACAGCACCACCTGACGGCCTTGGCTGGTCAGCTTGTTGAATATCTGGAACACGATGTCGAGCGTCTGCTTCTTGCCCTGCAGGTACTGGACGTCGTCGATGAGCAGCACGTCGGCTTCCTCGTAGCGCGTCTTGAAGTTCTTGTAGCTGGACTTCTGCTTGTCGTGCGCCGCGCTGGCCTCCATGTAGTCGCTCAGCAGCTCGGCCGAGTCCACGTAGATGGTGGAAAGCTGCGGCATCGTCTCGTTGATGTAGTTCTGGATGGCGCGCATGAGGTGCGTTTTCCCCAGACCCGACTTGCCGTAGATGAACAGCGGGTTCAGGTGCGCTTTGCCCGGCATCTCGGCCACGGCCACGGCCATGGAGTACGCCATGCGGTTCGAATCGCCGATGACGAAGTTCTCGAACGTAAGCGTGGACGCGGGGCTGTCGGGGCCGTCGAGCGCTATTTCTCGTTTCGCGCCGACGCCGGCGACCTCTTCCCCTGCCGCCCCTCTATGCGCTTCGGGACGGCCTGCGTCGATTTGCGGCGAACTGGCGGCATTCGCGGCAGGAGCCGGCGCGGGCTGCGGAGGGCTGACGGGCGCAGGCGTTTCTGCCGCCGTCGCCATGGTTGCCGCCGGGGCTGCCTGCGCGGCGGGAGGAGCAGGTGCCGGAGCGGGAGGCTCGGCGGCTGTGATGTCCACTTCGATGATCACGGTGAACGGCATGTGGTACAGGTCGTTCAGCGCGCGTTTGATGAACTCGATATAATGACGCTCGATCCATGTCTTTATAAAGTCGTTGTCCGCGGTGATCATGAGGAACCCGTCGCTCATAGCCTGCGGATGCAGGCGTGAGAAGAACGCGTTGATCTGCGACGGATCGATATTGTTGTAGCTTTTCACCTGGCCGCATACTTCGGACCAGACCTGCTCGAGTTTTTCGCTGTTCATAGCTTGCTTCCTTGATGGGGGCATCGCGAATGTTTCACGTGAAACATCTCTCTCGTGCGTCAAGCGGGCGCCACCCGCCGCCGCTTCGATTGTATTAACAGATCGAAGCCGGGTAAAGGCCGATTATAGGGAATTTGCCACGTGGTATCCCAGATCGGTCAGAATGCGCTTCTGTCCGACCGTTTTCTCGATAAGCCCGGCTTCCTCTAATTTCGACAGCGCCACGTACGTGCTTGATTGCGGCACGCCGGTCAAACGCGACAGGTCCGTTACTCCCAGGGCTCCTTCGCTCAGGAAGATGGGCAGGAAGTCGCGCTCGCGTTGCGACAACGGGGGGATAAGCGGCGCCATCGCATGCTGGGCTTGCATGCCCACGCCCTGACCGCGATGCGCCGGGGCACCGTGCTGGGGATAGTAGGGCGCGCCTGCCGCGTAAGGATTCTGCGCATAGCGCGGGGGCGCGTACTGCGGTTCGGGCTCGTAACCGTAAGGCGGTCGTGCGGGCGCGGCTTCCTGCGGATACGGTGGGTTTGCATATCCGTATTGCGCCGGGTAGGCGGGTTGCTGCATCGGCTGCTGGGGAGGAATCTGCTGCTGCAGCTGCTGCGGCGCCTCGTGCATCGGGTAAGCGGGTTCCATGGCCGATGGTTGCGCGGATGCAGGGTGAAGCGCGCTCGATTGGTCGACGGGCGGCATATCGGTCGCCTCGCCCGCACGCAGGCTGATGGTCACTACGGCGCCTGTTCCCAGGTTGTCCTCTATGGTGATGGTGCCGTGCGAGAAATCGAGGTACTCTTTCACGATGGGCAGGCCCGACCCCACGCCGCGAATATAGTGTTTCATCGGCTCCACGGCGGACGTGAACCCGGGGATCTGCGCTTGATCCTTGTAAGGTATGCCCGGGCCCTGGTCGGCGAAACGGATGGTATTGCCCTCGTCCAGGATGGACACGGTAGCCTCGGCGAAACGCGCGTGGATGAAGTTTTCCGATACTTCGCGGATGACGGTGTACGGAATGGTCCCTCCGGCGTTTTTAGCCTGTTCATAAATTTTCGATGCAAGGCTTTCAATGAATTCAGCCGTCGGCGCCGGGTGTATCTCCGTCACGCGCGGGGCGCTGCGAAGATCGTCGTACAGCGCGATGCGCGCTACGGCGTGTACATGCGTGTAGTCGAAAGGCTCCACGTTTTCATCAGCGGTTTCATCCTGATGATCTGCTTTTTCAATCTGGTTGTCCAATGGTGTTCCGTTTTCAGATTCGATATTCAGCATTTTTCAGCAACATTCAAAGGCATTGTAGCGTTTTTTCGATTCTGAATCTATCCACCTAGGGAATTCATAGCATTCAAAACTATGTATTCATCTATTTCTAAATCCTGCACTGCTTTCCACATGGGCTTTTCAACGTTTTCCACTTTCTATTCAGAAAATGTGGAAAACGTTGAAGAACGTATTCTGGAAAACGTACGAACGTTGGTGAAAAACGTGCAAAAATGTTGATAGCCTCCAAGCGGATTGGCGCTTCCTGGGCCGAAACGCGTCCTCCGGCAGGACGTGACCGTTTGAATTCGTTTACGTGAAGATTGGGTAACATATTGCCCGGTCGTATGGGTGAATCACCCGGCAAGCAATATATAACACCAGGTCAAAGCTTTGTTAATAACTACGATCACCTTTTATGCCTGATGAGAGGCTTGTAAAAGAATGAGAAAATATCCCTTGACAAACCGATGACGTTAGAGATTTCCACAACGGCTCTCGAATGAATCGAGAGTTTTCAACATTTTCCACAATAGAGCTGCGCAAAAAAGAGGAAAACGGTTGAAAAAATAGCCATCCAAGCATGGTCGAGGACATTCAGAACAAACTTTCGAGGTTTTCCACGGCGAAGAGACCTTCCCTTGGGTTCGTTCTATTCGAAGCGACCTGGAAAAAATCATGAACCCTTCTTGTGAGTTTTCCTTGACTCCCCGGTAACGTGAGCTATACTTTCGAGGTTGCTCTAAAACCATGAAAGGGAATCAATATGAAGCGCACGTATCAACCTAACACTCGTAAGCGGGCTAAGTGCCACGGTTTCCGTGCTCGTATGTCGACGAAGGGCGGCCGCAAGGTGCTGGCTGCTCGTCGCGCCAAGGGGCGCAAGCGTCTCTGCGTGTAAAGAGAGCTTTAGGTTGGAGACCATTAAATCCCGCGGGGATATCTCCGATCTGTTCTCATGCGGTAAGCGTCTGCATACGCCGTACCTTACGTTCATAGTGTTACCCACGAAGCAGCACGGCCAGCAAGGTCGTGTTGCTTTTATTGCGGGTAAAAAGTCAGGGAACGCGGTATGGCGCAACAGCGCTAAACGACGCATGCGAGCCATATGTCACGAACTGGGTGGTCCGTGGGCGGGCTACGATGTGATATTTCTCGCGAAGTCGGGTATCATGAGGGGTTCTTATAGTAAAGTGCATACAGCATGTGCCGAGACGTTGAAGCGGGCTGAATTACGTTAGGGACGAGAGGAATGAAGGCATTTCTGAAACAGGTGCCGTGCAAAGTGGCGGTGTTTCTCATCACCTTCTACCGGGCTGCCATTTCCCCTCTGTTCCCTTCTTGCTGCCGCTTCACGCCGACGTGCTCCGAATACGGGCTCATAGCCTTCCAGCGCTACGGGTTCTGCCGGGGTCTCAAGCTCACGGTGAAGCGTGTGCTACGTTGTCGTCCGGGGGGTTCGCACGGCTACGATCCTGTTCCTTGAGGTCGTCGCGCGGGCTTCTTTGGTATAGAGGAAGGAACAACTGAACATGTGGGACGTATTTAAGGACTGGATATTCGACATTATCCATTTCTTCTATGACTTCTGCGGCGACTGGGGCCTGGCCATCATCATCGTGACGGTCATCTTCCGTATTCTGATCTCACCTTTGATGCACAAGCAGACGAAATCGTCGTTTCAGATGCAGAAGGTGCAGCCGCTCATGCAGGAGCTGCAGCGCAAGTACGCTGACGATCAGCCTCGCTTGCAGGAAGAGATGCAGAAGCTCTACGCCGAGGTGAAGTTCAACCCGCTGGCGGGCTGTCTGCCCATGCTGCTGCAGATGCCTATCTTCATGGCGTTGTTTCAAGTGCTCAGCGAGATGGGTTCGCGCACATCGGGCACCACCTACGAGTTCTACAACCTGGTTCCCAGCTTGGTTATGAGGCCTTCTGAGGCTCTGGCCGTTGGTTTTGGAACGTTTGTTCCCTATTTGATCCTTATGGTGATCTTCGCGGGCGCCACGTTTTTGCCCATGGTTCTCATGCAGATGGGAAACAAGGACAACCCGCAGCGCAAGCAGACCATGATCATGGCCGCTGTGATGAGCGTGTTCATGCTTTGGATCAGCTGGAGCTCGCCCGCCGGCGTGCTTCTGTTCTGGGGCGCGTCCTCCCTCATGGGCATTGCGCAGCAGCAGATCTCCATGCGCATCATGAAGAAGCGCGACGCCGAGGCCGCTGAAACCATCGAGGTGAAGCCTATCGAGGTGGACGTGACCCGCAAGCAGAAGAAGCCCCGTCCGACCAAGAAGGATACGACGAAGCGCAAGTAACCGCGATTGTTTCACGTGAAACATTGAGGAGTCTGTCATGGCTGAAGAATTGGTTGATGAGAAGCCTCTTGATGAGGAACCCGCTGAACTGACCGACGAGGATCTGGATCGCATTGCCGATACGGCGATCGGAGCGCTCCAGGATATTCTCAAGTACTTCGAGGTGGGCGAAGTGACCATCGACGAGTACGAAGGCGACGAAGGCGAGCTGATCCTCGACATCACGGGCGACGATCTGGCGGTGCTGATTGGCCGTCACGGCAAGACGCTCGATGCCCTGCAGTTCCTCGTGTCGGCGATTACCGTGCGCACCATCGGGTTCCGTTACCCGGTCATCGTGGACGTCGAAGGTTACAAGAGCCGTCAGCGCGAGAAGCTGGAATCGATTGCCCGTTCTTCCGCGAACCGCGCAGCTAGCCAGAACCGCAGCATCAAGCTTCGTCCGATGACGCCGTACGAGCGTCGTATCGTGCACATCTGCCTGCGCGACGACGACCGTGTGGAGACGGCATCTGAAGGCGAAGGCAGCGCCCGTCATGTGGTGATTCTTCCTCGCTAAACTTGTAAGTCTCAGTTTAGCCGCAAGCCCGCATCGAAAGGTGCGGGTTTTTGTTTCTAATGTTTCACGTGAAACATTAGAAGTTCCTTTCAATCGAGACTTTCGATGATGGCTCCCCCGTCTCCCTTCGTGTTTCGAAAGCGAATCGCCTTAAACCTGATTCTCCTTTGTCCTTACGCTAAATGTTTCACGTGAAACATTAGAAAAGGGTCAAGAGCTCGGTTTATTGTCGTGAGTGTTTCACGTGAAACAATAGACAATGGTCTAACCTCAGTCTGTTTCGCGTCATGAGTGTTTCACGTGAAACACTCTTACCTGAGGTGCGTTTCGCTCAAATGTTTCACGTGAAACATTTGAAACGTCGTGATTTGAATGTTTCACGTGAAACATTCCTCTATACTGAGGGCATTCAATTGTAGAGGAGTGAACATGCGCGAGGATCTTTTGAAACGCCATCTGGAGTTGGTTATCGAGGCCAATAAGACCACCAACATCACGCGTATTTCGACATGGGATGAAGGGATGCTTCTCCACGTGCAGGATTCTTTAGTTGGTCTGCCTGAATTGAGAGAAGCACCGGAAGGTCGAATGGTCGATATTGGATCAGGGGCAGGTTATCCGGGTATTCCCCTAGCTATAGAGAGCGGTCGTTCTACGCTTCTAGCTGATTCCGTCGGTAAGAAAACCACGATCCTCGCTTCGATGGTGCAAACGTTAGGTCTTGATAACGTTGATGTGTATACCGGCCGAATCGAAGACCTTGCTCGTGAAGAACCTGCCTCGTTCGCTGCGGTGACCGCTCGGGCGCTTGCTCAGCTGTCGATACTCATGGAATTCGCCAGCCCGTTGCTGCAGGAAGGTGGGCGGTTGATTTGCTATAAAGCCAATGTATCCGATGAAGAGATGGAGCATGCCCTATCGTTGCAAAACCGCTTGGCGATGAAGCTTGTATCCGATCGTATCGTTGAGCTTGGCAAGAATCACCGCCGCATCATTTGCTTCGAAAAAACGGGTACCCCGCATGTAAAGCTTCCGCGCAAAACAGGTTTCGCGCAAAAACGCCCGCTCTAATGCAGAATGTTTCACGTGAAACATTCTGCATTAGAATCTAGCGCTAACCTTACGCGGATTCCATTCAGTTCTAACACGCAGCCTACGCGCATTTAGCTCGGATCCAGAGTAAACGCCAAACGCCGCGTTCTCGCATAGACAACGCAGATAGTGAATTGAATTCGGATCCAGCGGAGTCTAATGTTTGTCCTTCATTTTTTGGAATAGGCTTCCGTGAACGTCGTTACGACGCTTGAGGACTTCAGCGTGGATCGCTTCGCACACGCCTTCGAGGTTCTCCATTACTTCGTTATTTGACAGTCAACCAGTATAGGGATTATCTCGCTTCCTCGAGCTGCGGAAACTCGCGTCGGCCATGAACAAATGGCGGAGCACCCTTTCCACTTTGGGCCACTTCTCGTCGTCGCGCTTGACCCTGAAGAGGTAGGCGTACCAGTTGAGGTACGACTGGAGGTACTTGAGGTCCATGCCCACGTAGCCGCGCAGGTAGCGCCTCACCCACGAGCAGAGGTTGTTGACCATGGCCATGTGCTCAAGGTACTCCGGGTCCCTGGTGTCGGCCTTGCAGGGCCGGTCGATGCCCCGCACCGCCTCGACCAGCGACCTGTGGGACTTCTCCATGTCGTGGAAGATCTCCGAGCCCTCGGCGATGTGCGGGAGCAGGGCCTCCTTTATGCGCTTCGCGGACGGCTTGCCGTGCCCGCACCTGACGGCGACAACGTTCTTGCGCGCGTCGATCGCCACGGCGATGCAGATCTTGTTCTTGCTGAGGCCCTTCTTCGGCCTCCACCCGGGGTCACCCTTGAGGTCGGAGTCAGTGACGTACATCTCGTCGATCCACACCTTGCCCCCCAGCACGATCCGGTCCTGGTAGCCGTCCACGGTGGCCATGACCCGGTGGCGCCACTCCCAGGCCGTCTGGTGGGAGATGCCGCAGAGCTCGGCGCAGGCGTCGAGCTGCACGTTGAAGCACATGAGGCGTATGAAGACCACCCACCTCCAGAGCGCCCTCTTCGCGTTCTCGAAGACGGTCCCAGTGAGCGAGTTGAACTTCCGGCCGCACCGGCCGCACGACCAGGCGCGGTGGCCCGCGGGCGTGGAGCCGTCGGAGGCGCAGCCCTCGTACGAGCACGACGGGCACCTCGGCCTCGGCCTCCACTTCCGCGCCGCCTCGTCGTAGGTCCCGGCGCCGACGAGCTCGCGGCACCTCCTGGTCTCGACGGCATCCACCAGAAGGGCGAAGTCCGCGTCGGAAAGCGCGTCGACCCCGCCCGAGAAGGGGTTCGGGCTCTTCATTTGGCGTTGTCCCATCCGCGCAGGCGCCCATCCGGCCGGGACGTCGCCAAACATAGGGCCAGATGGGCACCCGCGCAAATCTACGTTTGGCAGCGTGATTGTACCACCCTGCCGCGGCGGCTAGATGAGCACGCCCTCATCCCTACACTGGTTGACTGTCGGACTTCGTTATTAGTGAATCTCAGCTCTTTGATCTCGAGCATTTCGAGAAAGGTTGTTCTAACGCGGTCGTATTCCTTCTGGCTTTCGGTATAATGGCTATCACCGTCCAGTTCAATGCTGAGACGCGCCTTTCTGCAATAGAAATCAACAATGTATGATCCAATCACTTTTTGAGCTACGAACGGTGTAGGATATTCTCGTAAGAACGAGAACCAAAGCCTTCGCTCGGGATAGGTCATTTGATTACGCATGTTTTCTGCCCGCTGAGCGAGTAATTGGCGCCGCGTGGTATTCATCAGCAACCTCCTTTTTCCTATTTAGTATTGTACAGATGTGGTCTTACGTGCATATGGCAGGTTTCTAGCGTGAGGTCTATGCGGATATCACGCCGTTTACCTTGTTTTCCAACGCGGTTTCTATATTTGTTTCACGTGAAACACTTTTGGTTCTAGCAGGCTCCCGATGTTTCACGTGAAACATTTTGGGCGAGTGTTTCACGTGAAACACTAAACAAGGTATACTGTGTTCGCGGTCAAGAAAGGGGGTCCCTGTGGGACTATTCGATGGTCTCAAACGAGACAAAAAAGCAGCAGAGACTGTCAAGCAACATAAAAAAGAAGAGATCGTAGAGGACGAGTTGATCATCGACCATATTGAAGTGGTTGAACGAGAGACTGTGAAGCCTTTGGCAGAGCAAGAAGTTCCTCCTACTCCTATCAAGACGATCAAAGATAAAGCGCCTGTCAAACATGTGGTCGGTCAGACAAAGGTGATGGCCATCATCAATCAGAAGGGCGGCGTTGGAAAATCCACGACTGCGATCAACCTTTCCGCCGCATTGGGAGAGTTGGGCAAGCAAGTTTTGTTGGTCGATCTTGATCCGCAGGGCAACTCCTCGAGTGGTTTAGGTATCGAGAAGAGCCAAGTGCACAATTGCGTGTACGACGTTTTATTGAACGACGTTGCAATAGAGGATGTCATCATCCCGGATGTGGGCGAAGGGCTCGATCTCGTACCAGCCACGATAAATCTTGCAGGGGCAGAAGTAGAGCTTGTATCCGAGATGGCCCGTGAGAATCGCTTAAAAGACGCCGTAGGAAGCCTTCGAGGCAAGTACGACTATGTATTTATCGATTGCCCTCCTTCTCTCGGCTTATTGACGGTCAACGCGCTTGTTGCTGCGGACAAGCTGTTGATACCAATTCAATGCGAGTTTTACGCACTGGAAGGTGTGACAAAACTCCTTGATTCAATGAAACGTGTCAAAACTCGTCTGAATCCTACCCTTGATATCTTCGGTGTTCTTCTTACTATGTACGATGGTCGTACTACTCTTTCTCGACAAGTCGTTGAAGAGGTGCGCAGCTATTTCGGTAAAACGGTTTTTACGACGCTTATTCCCCGTACGGTTAAATTGTCTGAAGCACCGAGCTTCGGCCAGCCTATCACCCAATACGATCCATCGGGCAAGGGAGCGCAATCGTATGTAAACCTCGCAAAGGAAGTGGTACAACGTGGCTAAAGCGAACAAAAGCGGATTAGGTCGTGGCTTGAACTCGCTTCTTGGTGGAGCGTTTGAGGAAGCAGCCCCTCTCGAATCTACGCCCAAACGGGTGTTGGTGGAGCAACAACGCGAAGAGACTGCCGTACCGATCCCTATGCATACCGAACCCGTGGTTGAACGTCAGAATGTTTCACGTGAAACAATCACGCCAATGAAAGAGGAATCGATCGTCGATGGTGAAAGCCAGGTAACCATTAAAAGCGTTGTTCAGCGCCGAACCGACGAGGTTCCGATAGAGTCCGTCAGTCCGAACCCCGATCAGCCGCGCACGAACTTCAAAAGAGAGGCGCTTGAGGAGCTTGCAGCATCAATCGAGAAGGATGGTCTGCTGCAGCCGATTCTCGTTCGTCCCGTTGGAACCAATGAATATCAGATCATCGCGGGCGAACGTCGTTGGCAGGCATGTAATATCGTAGGATTGAAAACCGTGCCGGTACGCATTAAGGATGCGGACGACGATCAAGCGCTCGAGCTTGCTCTTGTGGAGAATATTCAGCGTTCCGACCTTAATCCTATAGAAGAGGCATACGGTTATCGCCGCATGATGGAGCGTCGTAACCTCACGCAGTCCGAAGTAGCACAGGCTATGTCAAAAGGCCGTTCTACTGTGGCTAATGCGTTGCGTTTGCTCGAGCTTCCCGAAGAGGCGCAGCAATTATTGTTCGAGGAGAAGATATCGGCGGGTCATGCACGCGCAATCCTGTCCATTCCCACGAAAGAAGGGCGTCAGAAGCTGACGGACAAGCTTGTTGCGGAAAAACTTACGGTTCGAGAAGCAGAGGCTATCGCGCGTCTGTTCTCGGGTAAGCGCAATGACGCCCCGACGAAGAAGGAGCCGTTGCCTAAGACGTTTAAAACGGTGGCAAAAGCTTTGAAAGATGTGTTGCATACGCCCGTAAAGGTGAAGTCTTCTAACGGAAAGAACAAGATTGAGATTGAATTCCAAGATGAGGAAGATCTCGAGAGGTTGTTCGAGGAGCTCATAGCTGCAGCGTCCTAAAGGTCGAAAGGTTCCCAAAAGAAAGCCCTGAATGTTTCACGTGAAACATTCAGGGCTTTCTTATTTTTGTATACGTATTCTCTTATGCATCCGTTGCAACAGTAGGCAACTGAAGTGTTTCACGTGAAACACTTCAGTTGCAAGGCTTGAAGGTGTTTTTCAGTTGGCCACAGGCGCCGGAGATATCAGAACCGCGGGAGTCGCGCAGCGTAGCTTCCGTTCCTTTCTTTGAAATTTCGGAAAGCCATAGATTAATCGTTTCAGGCGAGCTCGGTTGGAATTCCGAACCTTCTATTGCATTGATAGGGATGAGATTGACGTGGCATAGAAGATTCGAGCAGAACTTTTGAAGAGCCTTAAGGTCGGCAGGTGCGTCGTTCACGCCTTCGATCATGATGTATTCGAGCGTAACCCGGCGGTTTGTCTTCGCCACGTAGTTCTGAAGCGCTTCTTTCAACGAAGGTAATTTGTAGCGAGCAACATTAGGCATAATGAGGTCGCGAATTGGTTGACGCGCTGCATGGAGCGAAACCGCGAGGGTAAATTGTTCGGGTTCCTCAGAGAAGCGTTCCAAACCAGGCAAAATCCCGCAGGTTGAGACGCTGATGTGGCGTGCTCCTATTTCAAGACCTTTCTTGTGGTTAAGAATGCGCAATGCGGCCATGGTGTTGTCGTAATTGAGAAACGGTTCTCCTTGACCCATTCCTACGGCGTTCGTGACACGCTTCCCCATGTCTTCTTGGACGATAAGTACTTGGTCGACTATTTCTCCCGGTGTGAGATTGCGCGCAAAACCTTCCTGGCCTGTCGCGCAGAACGCGCATGCGATGGGACACCCTGCCTGCGTGGAGAAGCATACGGTCAAGCGATCGCCGTTGCGCGAAGGGATGCCTACGGTCTCTACGCGGATACCGTCGTCGAACTCAACAAGGTATTTCCGCGTCCCGTCTTTCGAAATCTGACGATCGACGACAGTCGGCATCGTGAGTGGAAAACGTTCAGCAAGGGTTGCTCGCAGAGAACCAGGGAGATTCGTCATCTCGTCGTAGCTGGACGCATGTCGTTGATAGAGCCATTCCTGCAGCTGCTGCGCGCGGAAAGCGGGCTGCCCTAGTTCTTTCATTACTGAAGCGAGTTCGGGCAGCGAATAGGTTTTGATTGATTTATCCATAGCCGCCATTATACATTGTTTCACGTGAAACATCCCTTTGCTATACTGCAACGAACGTATCAAGGATGATGAAAGAAGGATGCATGTCTGAATGCCGCGTGGCGTTGCTCGCCGGAGGAAAGAGCGGGGAACGCGAGGTGTCTCTCGCATCGGCCGAAGGCGCGCGAGAGGCCCTTGAAGAAGCCGGATATACCGTTACGCAGCTCGATCCTGCCGACAAGGAGGATCTGAAACGTTTGATCGACGGTCCTTTCGACGTTGCTTTTCTCTGTTTGCATGGGAAATATGGGGAAGACGGCACCGTGCAGGGTCTTTTGGAAACGATCGGGCTCCCTTATATCGGTAGCGGGGTATGGTCGAGCGCTTTGGCAATGGATAAAGTGAAGTCGAAGCTGTACTACGAACAAGCCGGCATCCCTACTCCCCCCTCTGTACCGCTGCAGAAGGGAGATTCTTACGACGTGGATTCTATCGTCGAGAAGCTGGGCGCGCATTGTGTGGTGAAACCCGGCACGGAAGGAAGCGCACTGGGGGTGTTCATCGTCGAAGGTGCTGCGGCAATCGGCGAAGCAATCGAGAAGGCGTTCGACATCGATTCAGAGGTTCTTGTTGAACGCTATATAAAAGGTAAGGAGTTGACGGTTGCGGTCATTGGCGACGCAGAAGTCGAAGCGTTGCCAATAATCGAAATCGTTCCTAAAAGCGATTTCTACGATTTCGAGTCGAAATATGCTCCCGGTGGTTCGCAGCACTTGTGTCCCGCGCCGCTGTCGGATGAAACGACGCGGATGGTGCAAGAGCTTGCGGTTCGTGCCCACCGCGCGTTGTCGTGCGAAGGGGTTTCGCGCTCTGATTTCATTTTGGAAGAAGACGGTTCGTGCTGGACGCTGGAGACGAATACCATTCCCGGCATGACGGGAACATCGCTGCTTCCCGATGCCGCGCGTGCGGCGGGCATTTCTTTTCCGGAACTCTGTACGCGGCTTATCGGTTATGCCCTCAGTTAATAAACGGAGGAGTGGAATGTTTCACGTGAAACATTCCACTCCTGAAGAAAGACTAGAACGCGCCGCATGATTTGAGGCTGAAAAGAGCAAGGGCTACGAGCGCCAGCAAGAACAGCCAGCTGACCGCATAGCAGCCCTTGTTTCCTTTGCGCCCCTGCTCGATGAGTTTCTCGGACATTTTACGTCGACTCTTCATGATCACCGTTCCCGCTTCCTTTGGAGGAAATGCTACGGTCTGTTTTGGAGTCCAATTACCATTGCTGGAGATTACCTGTTCGACACCTTGCTCGCCGAGATCGATTTCCGGTCGCACGCCATCGGAAAGACGCTGCGCCGTTGTAGCTATGAAAGGCTTGAAAGCTTGATCGAGATTGGAATCGTAGCAGATGATGGCGACTTGGCCCCAGTAGTGGCCCGGTTCGGGATGGTCGGTGAACGCGACGAACGACAACAAGGCTTGCAGTTTCCACTCGCGTGCGGCGAGAATGCTCAGCTGGCGTGAAAGCTCAGCATCGAGAAATCCGATCAGCGCGCCGAAGCGGTTTTTCATCCAAGCTGTGGACACCCCGTTGTCGGTTTGAAATACGATCTCGAACACGTCGCCTATAGGATTATCGGCTCCGAGCAGGATTGCAGCATCTTTCTTTGAAAGGGTATTGAATCGTGCGTACGTACCGAAGTAACGCTCAGCCTGCATGTTCTCTCCTTTGAGCCGTTCTTTTTGTCAACGTCGGCGTAACAGTTTGTATGATCCCATGATAGATGATAGGCTGGACGGTATGGATAAACAAAATATGCTCTCGCAGGATACCCTGCAAAGTTTCATAAGCGATGGCACTTCCCAGGCCGTCCGCGACCGGTATGCGTCGCTTCCCGAAATCGCAGCGACGATGGATTTCGGCGATCTCGACCATAACGTCGTGGTTCTGGACACCGAGACCACCGGCTTCTCTTTCAACCATGATGAGCTGACGCAGATCGCTGCAGCTCGCATGGAACAAGGCGAAATAGTCGAATGGTTCATCACGTTCGTGAACCCGGGAAAGCCCATTCCGGAAGATGTCGCGCACCTGACCGATATCCACGATAGCGATGTGGCCGATGCTCCGCTTCCCGCCGACGCACTGGCCAAGCTTGTGGAATTCATTGGCGATGCGAAGGTGGTCGCGCATAACGCAGAGTTCGATCGTACGTTCACCACGCGTCATCCCAGCGGTTATCCCCTGTTGGAGAATACCTGGATCGATTCGCTCGATCTTGCGCGAATCGCGCTTCCCCGCATGAAATCGCATCGCTTGCTCGATCTTGTACGGGCTTTCGGCGCGCCTTTGTCGACACATCGCGCCGATGCCGACGTCGAGGCAACCTGCGCCATCTTCCGCATCCTGCTTGCAGGTGTCGCCGCGATGCCGCCGGCGCTTGTGTGCGAGATCGCCCATATGGCGACTCCTGACGAGTGGTCGACGAGGATGGTATTCGAGCAGTTCGCCCGAAAGTACGAGGTGGAAGCGAACCAAGATGTTTCACGTGAAACACCAAGTTTGAGATTCTCTTTGCGCGCCCTTCGTCGTGACCGCTTGGGCAAGCTGGAGCGCGCGGCGAAGCTGGACGCCGACGATATCGCGGCCGATCCGCAACGCTCGCTTGCGTTCCCTTCAGATGCGGATATCGTTCAAGCCTTTTCGGAAACCGGGCTCGTGGGGTCGTTGTACGAAGAGTTCGAGCCTCGCATAGAGCAGGTCGCTATGGCAGAGGCAGTGAGAAAGGCATTTTCTTCTTCGGAGAACCTGTTGGTCGAAGCGGGAACGGGCGTTGGAAAGTCCATGGCGTACCTGGTTCCCGCCACGTTGACGGCGCGGGCCAACAATATAGCCGTCGGCGTTGCAACGAAGACTAATACCCTGCTCGATCAGTTGGTTTACCATGAGCTGCCTGCATTGGAAAAAGCGCTTCGGTTGGCCGACCCTGACAGGCCGTCTCTGACGTATGCTCCGCTCAAGGGTTTCTCGCACTATCCTTGTTTGCGTAAGATCGGCCATATCGTCGAGGAAGGAGCGCAGACGAAGCTGTTCGGCAACAAAGAGCAGACCCAGGCTCCCTCCCTTGCCGCCTTGCTGTCGTTTATCGAGCAGACTGAATACGATGACATGGACAGCTTGAAAATCGACTATCGCGTGTTGCCTCGTCGTCTTATCACTACGACGGCGAACGATTGTTTACGACGTAAGTGTCCTTATTTCGGTACTTCATGCTTTGTGCACGGTTCGCGCCGGCGCGCCGAGGCGGCCGATATCGTGGTCACCAACCATAGTTTGCTGTTCTGCGATCTCGTAGCAGATGGTGGATTGCTGCCGCCGATCCGCTATTGGGTGGTGGATGAGGCCCATGGAGCCGAAGCCGAAGCTCGTCGGGCTTTCTCGTTGTCGCTTTCGGCCGAGGACATAACGCGCCTGGCCAACCGTGTCGGTGCCGATGAGGCTTCCCGTAACGTGTTCGTGCGTGCCGAGCGCCGTGTGGTGGTGCCCGGCATGGAAGAGGGTTCTTCGCTGTTCTACGCCCTTACCGGCAAGGCGCGCTCTGCGGGCAAGGCCTACGCTGATGCTGCGCGGGAATTCTCCGCTCACCTCAAGGACCTTCTGTTCTTCGATCAGAACAAAAAAGGAAAAGGCTACGAGATCGTCGAGCTGTGGATCAATTCAGATGTGCGTTCCAGCGCAACGTTTGCCCAGGTAGCAAGCTATGGTCGAGCGATGACCGAAGCAGCGGAGAAGCTGGTGCGCGTGTGTCAGGAGCTCGTGGGATATCTGGAAGAGCTCGAAGGCGCGGCAGAGATCCAGCGCGAGATAGCATCGACCGCGATGGAGCTCAAAGACCAGATGAACGCCGCCGACATCATCTTGGACAGGGCTCCGGAAACGTATGCCTATGCGGCCACTTTGAGTCGCAAGAAAGATCGCGTCGCGGAAAAGCTGGAAGCGCTGCTGATCAACGTGGGCGAAGTGATGAACGAGACGTTGTTCGAGCGCACGCACTCGACGGTGTTCGCGTCCGCCACGTTGGCGGTGGACGATAAATTCGACGCATTCGAAAGCGCCCTGGGATTGAACGCTTCGGAGCATTCGACCTGTCAGATGTGCAAGCTGGATTCAAGCTATGATTTCGACGCTCATATGACAGTGTACGTGGCCAGCGATATGCCGGAACCGAACGAAGCCGCGTATCTTGCCGCGCTGCAGCGCCTGCTGGTGGACGTTCACCGCGCGCAGAACGGCTCGATGCTGACCTTGTTCACGAACCGTCGCGAGATGGAGCGTTGCTTTGACGAGGTGCAACCCCAACTCAAAGTCGACGACCTGCGCGTCGTGTGTCAAAAATGGGGTGTGTCGGTAAAAGGTTTGCGCGATGATTTTCTGGCGGACGAGCATCTTTCGCTCTTCGCTCTCAAAAGCTTTTGGGAGGGATTCGATGCTCCGGGCGCTACGCTCAAAGGGGTCGTCATTCCCAAGCTGCCCTTCGCGAAGCCGACCGATCCTTTGTCGTGCGAACGGGCGGCTCGCGACGATCAGGCGTGGAGGCGCTACGTGCTACCCGCCGCCGTCCTTGAGACGAAACAGGCTGCTGGTCGACTTATCAGGAAAGCTGATGATACGGGCGTGCTTATTCTCGCCGATCGTCGCTTGTTGACGAAAAGCTACGGCAAAGCGTTCCTTAATTCCCTTCCGAGCAGGACCATCAAGGTGATGACGGCGGCTGAGATTGTAGCCGATCTCGAGCGCTCCAACAACGGGTAACGCAAGGCGATCCGGCTGGTACGAATGGGTAAGAGGGAAGACAAGATAACGCGTGCCGCGCATATCAAAAGGCATACGCGCGGCACGTCGAACGAGATATCGTTCAGCGTGCTCGACGCGGCAAAGAACGCGCTGGAAGGCGATGACGACGGCCTGAAGCACAGGCCAGGCCGCATCTCGCTCTTCACTCTTCCGGGCAAGCGGAAAAAGCCTGCTCCCACGCCGACCAAGGAACGTGGATTGCCGCTTTCAACTGGCGGTTTCGTGTCGGTTGATGATAGTGGACCGACGTCGAAGCTTGGAATGATTGCTCCGCCGCCGCGTTCGTCCGGCTCGACGGAGAAAAACCCTTCCACGGCCTTAGCGGTTGCCCCTGTCAAACCAAAACGCTCTCCCGAAGAAGAGATAGCCCTCCGCAAAGCGCGGCGTCGTCTGAGCAAATGGCTTGCGATTGCGGTGGTCGTGGTGGTGAGCGCCGGCCTGTTGAGTGCGGGAGGCGTGTACCTCTATCGCGATTATCAAACCCAACAAGGACACGTTGCGGTACTTGACGATGCGTTGCTGCTCGTCAAAGAGGCTGACGAGACCATAGAAAAGCTCGATGAGGTAGTGAAGAATCCTTTTGCTGATGGAAGCGATGAGCAGCGTGTTGATATCCAAGCGCAGCTCGAGGATGTCGAAGGAAAGCTGCAGGATGCTGATGAAAAAGCGCGCACCGTCTCGCTGGAGCTGAACGGTGCTCGCGAGAAGGAGGCCGCAAACCAAACGGTAGCGGCGATCGCAGCGCGCTACACGCTTGTCGAACAGGGCCAGCTTCTCATGAACGCCGCGACGGAGGCTCAGCTCGCCGCCGAGCAGGTGGATCGTGCTTGGAAAACCGTTTTGAAAGGCGACGATTTGGCGCGCCAGGCCGCTCAGCTGGTCACCGAGACGACGGTTGAAAACGTCGAGGCGTCTAAGAACAAGACGAAAGAAGCGCTGGCTGCCTTCGATGAGGCTTATCAGGCTTTTTCGGACGTTCAATCGACGTATGCGTCGGCTGATTTCTCGCAGTACTTCGATTATATTGGCAAGCGTCAGGAATCGCTCGGTTATGCCATCGCGTCGGACGATGCGATTCTGGCAAAGAACAAGGAAGAAGCCACGGCTCAGAACAATGCTTACAACATCGCCGATGCCGAAGCGGCGGTGCTTGCGAAATCGCTTCCCGAAGATCCTGCGGTCATCATCGACGAAACCTTCGCAGAAGCCACGGCGGATGTTGCAAAGGCCTATTCAACAGCACGTTTACAAGCGCGCAGCGCAGACGCTTTTATTAGTGATTATTTGGGTGCGGAGAGCAAATAGCGTATACTTGCATTATGTGTGCCTTGTAGAATCATCAACGAAAGGCAAAAGAGTATGCCGGACATACTAGATCACGTCGCATATCTATCACAGGAAATCGGACCTCGTCCTGCGGGGACTGAAGAAGAGCAGCAAGCGGCGTTGTACATTACCGAGCAGATGCAGAAGGATGCGGGTCTTTCCGCAATCATAGAAGATTTCAGCGGAGCTCCCGGAGCCGAAGCCCCGCGCGTTATCTGCTGCGCGGCTACGCTGATAGTCACTATTCTTGCACTGTTTTTGCCAGCGGCGGGTGTAGTGTCCATCGTGGTCACGCTGTTGGCGGCTCTCCTGTTCGCCGCCGAGGTGTTCAACCGACCCGTGCTGTCCCGCGCTTTCGCCCGAGGTGTCAGCCAGAACGTCGTGGCGAAGTACGAGCCCGGCTACTCGGCCGAAACGGGCGGATCGCGTCGGCGCAAGGTGATCGTGGTGTCGCGCTACGACAGCGGCAAGGTGAACGCCGAGCTCAACGGCCCGCTGCTCTCGATTCTTCCCATCCTGCAATGGGTTACGTTCGGCGCCATGGTATTCCTGCCAGTGCTGCTGATCGTTCGTAACGTGGTATTCCTCAACGCCGAAGGCGCTACCGCCATCGTGTTGAACGTGCTGGCGTGCATCGCGCTGGTTCTGGTTGCTTTGCCCCTGGTGTTCGCGCTGCTGCACAAGCTGGCTTCGTATAACGAAGGAGCGAACTGCAACGCCGCGGGCACGGCCGTGATGCTGGAAGTCGCACGCCGTGTAGGTCGAGGCCGTGTGAGCGAAGCCGAGCTGGCCGCGAACGCCGATGCTGCGATCCACGGAGAAGATGCGGCGCGCAAGGCGGGGTTGGTTCCTGAAGGCGCGCAGCTGGTGTACGAAGCCGCTAACGTGAAGCCTCCTGCGCCTGCTCCGCAGACTCCCGAAGCACGCCTGGCTGCAGCGAAAGCCGCCATCGCCGCGCTGTCAGGCAAGCCCGTTTCAGGGGTTACAGCGTCGGATATCGCTCAGAACCTCGTCCAGATCAAAGAACCCCCGTTGCCTGCGGCTACTGACGAAGGCTATCGAGAGTTGCGCGACGAGACGCGCGAAGCGTTGTCCAGCATTCCCGAGGATACCATGCAGGAGGCTCTGGCGAACGCCGAGGCTGCAGCTGCCGAGGGAGCTCGCCGCGCCGCCGAGGAGGCGGCCGCCATTGCGGCGGCAACGGCCGGCATGGCAGCATCGTCGTACGATGCCGTGAGCCAGGCGGGCGGAACGAGCAACGGGGTTCCGGACTGGTTCAAGAAAGCTCAGGAGAAGGCGAAGAAGCCCCGTAACGCAGACAAGCCGGTGCAACGCTCTCGTTTCGCAAGCGCTCTTGATGCAGCCGACAGCGAAAGCGCCGGAAGTTTCGCCGAGGCGAGCAAGCCCTCGGATCATGGAACGGCGGATGTATTCGATTCCGGTAGCAACGATTCTCTTGATGTGCAGGTTCCCCAATGGCACATGACGGAAGCAAGCGCTGCGGACGGTTCGCAGCGCCTCTCAGACGATGGCGATTACGAGGTCCCGTCCGGCGAGGAGGGCTTGCAAGCTCCGTCGAGCGCCGCGCACCAGGCTGCCGTCGAGGATGCTCAAGGCGATCCGTTATCGACAACTGCCATGCCGCCTATTGACGTAAGCGGGCTTCGTCCGGATGACATGCCGCCCATCAGCGATGTTCCCATGCCCTCGTTCCTGGATCCGCGCAAGGTGCAAGAAGAAGCCCGCGCTGCTCAAGCCGACATGCAGCGCTCTGGCAACCGAGTGGACGTGACGGGCGCCCCCATCGGCGCAAGCGGACGAATCGACGTCGACATCGAAAGCTACGAGGTTTCCGCCGAGGAAGCCGTCCCTCAGGCCGAAACGTCTGCCCACCGGCCTATCGTGTTGCCTGATATAGGAGTTTCGGCTACGAATCTGCCTCCCATATCAGAGCTGCCGAAGCAACGTGCTCCGTTGGCAGATGTTGAGACGTCTGGTAAATCTGCCGCGAAGAGCCTGCTGAGCATGCTTCCCTCCATCGACGTGAGCGGCGATTCGACGGAAAGCGCATCGGGGGAAAACGCCTCGAACGTGAGCGGCGATTCGGTTGAGAAGAATCATTCGCTCCGCTCGATGCTGCCATCGCTTTCGGGTTCGATCAGCCGCGCCGATGCGTCAGAGGGCAAAACTTCGAACGTCAGCGCAGCGGGCGCGTTCGTTCCTGCGGGAGCAACGGGCACGTTCGCGCCTATTGGCGATGAGCTGCTGGATAATGTCGACCCTGAAGATATCTACATCGACGATGCTGATGATTCCGCGTACGAGCAGAACTTCACCGAGTCGGGAGCCTTCGCCGGCCCCGGGTACGTGGAAATGCCCAAATCGCGCGTTCATCGTCTGTTCGACCGTCTGCGCCGTAAGAGCAAAGACCAAGAGCCTTCGCCTCAGGAGTGGCTTGAAGTGGATGAGTCTTTCGATGCTCGCACGGTGGGAGCTGAGCGCGGCGGCTGGGAAAGCTTCCGAGAGGATGAGGGAGTCGTCGATCCCGGTGCGACAACACAATTGGATCCCTACAACGCGGGCTACGAGAACGGCCAGTACGATACGATCGAAGAAGACGGATTCGACGGCTCTTACGACTATGAGGGCGTTGACGAATACGATGACGGATACGGGCCTGACGAGCGTCGTCCTTGGCATGGCGGAGCGTTTTCGCCCCGTCGTATGGAGAAGGCTGAACTCGACCTCAACAGCGCTTCGAACGAATCGTCTGAATCCCTCGATTTCGATGATCCCGACGTCCCTGCCGAGCTCAAGCAGATATACCAGTTCCGCAACCCCGACATCAACACGGAAGTGTGGTTCGTCGCGCTGGGTTCGGAGCTCGCTCAAAACGGCGGTATGCGCGCATTCATCACCGAGCATCAGCAGGAGCTTCGCGGCTCTATCATCATCGATCTCGACGGCTTGGGTGCTGGCGACCTCTGCATGATCGAGCAGGAGGGCATGTACCGGACGGTGAAGACGTCTTCGCGTATGAAGCGTTACATCAAGAAGGCTTCGCAAGCCACCGGTTTGAACGTGGGCGGCGCGCAGATCAAATGGAAGGACAGCGCTGCTTCCTACGCCATCAAACAAGGGTACCAGGCAATGCATCTGGTAGGCATGAACGGAGCGAAACCGGCGTTCTTTGCGCAAGGCGATGATGTGTTGGAAAACGTTGACGAGCAAACGCTTGAAACGAATGCCGACTTTGTTATGGAGTTGTTGAAGAATATATAGGTGCCCCTATCCGTCCTCGGCGGGCGTTTTTCAGCCTGCCTTATAATACGGGTTTGTATGCGCTGGTTATTGCCAGGGTATGCCACGATAAGGTGCGGGATGAAAGCGTCCTGCTCAAGTACAGAACAGAGAGGTGTTTTTGCAGCCATGGCTATTGAAGCTTATTGCGTGAAATGCAAGGCCAAGAAAGAGATGAAGGATCCCGTTGAGAGCCTGACGAAGAACGGCAAGCCTATCACGAAGGGCAAGTGCCCCGACTGCGGTACCACGATTTGCCGTATCGGCGCTGCGAAATAACCTCGCTCTCACTGATGACGAAAAGGACGGCTTTAGCCGTCTTTTTTTTTGCATTATGAAGGTGTTTCACGTGAAACAATCAATGAGGATAGTAAGGGCGAGGAACGATCGAGGCAGATGATAGGTCGGGTTCGGTCTTCGACGGGCGATAACGGATGCTCTATCCGTATCAACATGTTTCACGTGAAACACTTGTCGCATTGTTGTGAGACTTTACGATTTATGTTTCACGTGAAACAATCGGCGCTCGCGATTTTCGACAGCTTCCTCGGAGCTGCGTTCGTCCGCTTGACGCATGAAGCATGAAGCGCAGACGAACGTAGCTCCGAGGTTTTCTTTCCCGTTAGATGGGAAAGGGCGCGTCTTTTCCTACGATGGGGTTTCGCACGAAGGACAGCAGCTCGACAGATAGTCGGTTGCGTCCTGAAAAGTATTCAAAAGACCGTCGAGGTCGTCGTATCCCAAATGTTTGCCGAGCCCGTCGAAGAACCGATCAAGCGTCTGCTCGGTCTCTTTTGCCGTGCGCGCTCCCAAGTAGGTAAGGCTCAGCGATAGGCTGCGCGCATCCTCGGTGGTGCGGTGCCGTTCGATGAAGCCGCGATTCTCCAGGTTTCTCAACACGCGCGATAACGTGCTGGGCTGCAAGTTCAGCTGCTTCGCAAGCGCGCCGGGGCGCAACGATTGCTGAGCCGCGCCCAGTTCCAGCAGAACGCGGGCTTCGTCATGGGTGATGCTGACGTGCGTGCTGAGGAACAGCGCGCATGCGCGATCAAGCTCCGTCGCCAGATGTAGGAGATGGCGGATGGTACTGTACGTTTCGCGCATGCTGCTCTCCTCCTACCCGAACCGGTACTCCACGCCCATCGTGGGCCGGGGGTTCTCCCACTTCTTGACGATGGTGCCCTCGCAGGCGATGCGGCAGGTGCCGCACTCCAGGCAGCCCGCGTAGTCGAAGGACTTGGCGCCGTTCTCGTCGATCTTGTAGAGCGCCGCCGGGCACACGCGCACGAGCTTCAGGAACTCCTCCGTGTCGGGGTCGTCCACGAGCTCGATGTGCGCGCTCTCCTCGTCCACCTCGTACTTGTCGTGGCCCAAGAACTCGTCGACGTTGACCGTGATCTCCTTGACCTTGCTCACAGCGACTTCACCGCCTTCCTCACTTCGCCGGCCAGCTTGAACAGGCCGCGCTGCTTCACGATGGGCATCATGCGCTTCATCAGCGGCTTCTGGGGTTTTCCCGTCCACGCTGAACATGGCGTTGAAGATGTCGCGCGCCATGACGGGGTACTCCGTGAACATGCGGTCCCAGTCCCTCCATGACGTGGGGCCACTTGGAGAAGGTGCGCAGGTCCTGGATGACGAAGGAGCCCTCCATCGCCTCCTTGTAGGAGGCGAGCCCTGCGTCGCTCGACTGTCGCCCGCGTCGAGCGCGCGCACGCCGCCTGGCCCGCCATCTGGCCCGGAGGCCACGGCGAAGTCCATGCCGCGCACCTGGTAGCCCATGTTCATGCACAGGCCCGCCGACTCGCCGGCCACCAGGCAGCCGTCGAACACGTACTTCGGGACCATGCCCGTAGCCGCCCTCGGGCACCATGTGGCCCGGAGTGCTCGACGAGCTTCGCGCCGCGGATGATCGGGCGCCACGGCCGGGTGGTTCTTGAAGTCCTCGAGCATCTGGTACACCGGGCGTAGGGGTTCGAGGCGTCCATGGCCGTGCGAGATGGTGGCCACGAGGCCCAGCGAGATCGAGTCCCTGTTCGTGTAGAGGAAGCCGCCGCCGACGTTTGCCGTGCGTGCAGTCGCCCACGAACAGCATGGCCGCGCCCTCGCCCTCGGGGCACCAGGAAGCGGTCCTCGATCGTCTGCGCGGGCAGCTCGAACACCTGCTTGATCCCGACGGCCATCTGGCTGGGCTTGGGGCGCGGGTTGCCCAGGCACTTCTCGGACAGCAGGCTGTTCACGCCCTCGGCGAGCACCGTCACCTGCGCGGTGATCTCGTCCTCGCCGGCGCGCACGCCGATCACCTTGCCGGATCCGTCGCGGATGAGCTCCTCCACGGCGATGCCGCAGATGTACTCCGCGCCGGCGTCCTCGGCCTTGGAGGCCAGCCACTGGTCGAAGGGCGCGCGCAGGACGCTGTAGGAGTCCTTGCCCTCCTCTGCGAGCTCCGGGCTCGTGAAGTCGACGGCCATCTGCGAGGCCGGGTCCATGAGCGCGATGCGCTCGTGGGTGATCTTGCGCTCGAGCGGCGCCTCGGACTCGAAGTCCGGGAACACCTCCTTCAGGCTGTGCGAGTAGATGCGCCCGCCGGTCATGTTCTTCGCGCCGGCGAAGTTGCCGCGCTCGACCACGAGGGTCGACTTGCCCGGCCTTCGCGAGCTCGTAGGCCGCCACGGCGCCCGCGCACCCCGGAGCCCACGACGATCGCGTCGAAATCGGTCTCAGCCACGTTCCTCTCCTCTCTCTTTCTCTCTTCTTTCTTCCTCTCCGAAATACGGTAAGGGCGCCCTGCTCGCATCCGCGCGAGCGGCCACCCGAGGGGCCGCCTCCTCCAGGGCTCCCTCAGTTCTCCAAACCGTCCCGCCGTCCACGGGCGCAGCGACGTCGGGGAGGGGCCCGGCGCCCACCAAGCGAGTTTCCCCTCGGGGCTTGCTACGATCGCTCCGCCGCACCCATCGAGCCGGACAGTCCGGCTGTCCGCGCGAGCCAGGACTGCTCGAGCGACTGGGCGATGCCGACCCCTTCCCGGTCAGGTCGACTGCAGGCCTACAGCGCCGCCGCCAGCTTCGGCAGGACGTCCTTCAGGTCGCCCACGAGGCCGTAGTCGCACTGCTTGAAGATGGGGAGCGTTCTTGTCCTTGTTCACGGCGAACATCGTGCCCGCGCGGTTCACGCCCACCATGTGCTGCATCTGGCCGGAGATGCCGATGCCCAGGTACACCTTCGGCGCCAGCATCATGCCGGACACGCCGATGTAGGCCTCGCGCGGCATCCAGTCCACGCCTTCGGCCAGCGGACGCGAGCAACCGCACTCGCCGCCCAGCTTCGCGGCCACGTCGCGCATGAGCTGCAGGTCGGCTTCTTCAGCGAACCCGCGGCCTCCGGCCACCACCACGCCGGCTGCTGCGAGGTCCACGTCGCTCTTCGGCAGATCCTTCGTTCCCGTCACGCGCAGGGCGCGAGCCGGGGCGGCGAAGGGGGCTTCCTCGACGGCGTCGGTGCCCGAAGCGGAGGCCTCGTCGAACACGCCGGCACCCACCGTGTAGATGGCCGTGCCGCTGGCCTTGCTCTTGCGTTGGCCCACGCCGCCGAAGTACATGGTGGTGGCCAGGTCGCCTTCGAACTCGATGACGTCGGTGATGGTCGCCGTGCCCAGATGGGCGGCCAGCCTGCCGGCCAGAACCTTCATGGAGCGGGTGGGCTCGACCAGGACGATGCCCGGAGCCTCGGCGTCCACGACGGAGTTCACGCTGGCGTACGCGTCGTCGATGGCGTTTTCAGAGGGCACGTCGATATGCACGGCCTTGTCGGCCACGCCGGTCAGAGCCTCGACGCCGGGGGCGATCAGCACCACTTCGTCGGCCATGCCGCGGGCGCCGGCGCACAGGGCGCGGGCGGCGGCGGAGGTTTCAGCGATAACGCATGCTTTCATGTCCACATCACCTTTCCTACAGGGCCGCTTTGAGGGCGGCTGCGAATTTCTCCAGATCGCCGTCGACCGAGGCGTCCAGCATTTCCATCTTGCGCTCGGCCTGCTGCGGCGCCTTGGTCTCCACGACGTCGACGACCGCGGCCGCCACATCGGAAGCGGCGTTCACGGAGGACGGCTTCTTGCCGGCGGCGAGGATGTCCTTCATGCCGGGGATGCGGGGCAGCGCGATGTCGGGGACCACGCTGATCACGGCGGGCAAGTCCACCTGCACGGTCTGCAGCTGAGTCTCCAGCATGCGGTCGCACGTGGCGACGGCGCCCTCCACCGACACGGCGGACACGGCGGTAACCACGGGCAGGCCCAGCGCATCGGCCAGCTGCACGTCCACCTGCTGCGCGTAGTTGTCGGCGGAGCCGTCGCCGCACACGATGAGGTCGGCGGCGTCCAGCCCGTCTACAAGGCGCGCCAGCATGGCGGCCGTCGCGTGGGCGTCGAGGTCGGCGCAGGCGTCGTCGGCGATCATGACCAGCTCGTCCACGCCGCGGGCGAGAATGCCCTTCTTCAGCTTGGAGTCGTCGGCCTTCGCGTCGGCCACCGACACGCAGACGACTTTCGAGCCCTCGTGGGCGGAGGCGAGCTGCACGGCGGCCTCGATGGCGTTCAGGTCGTACGTGGACACGATGCGATGGGCTTTCGAGTCGTCCAGACTCCGGTCGGCGGCTACGACGATGTCCTGATCGTCGGCCAGCACCTTGATAGGAACAACGATGTTCATGGATGCCTTTCCTTTCTTCTCCTATCGTCCTGCCGTTCTGCGGCATGGACATGCCGGGCAAACTGCTTGCCTGTCGTTCCGAGCGTAAGCCGAAGTCGAAAGATCCCGTGCTGCGTTAACAGGGAGTGCTGCGGCTGGCACCGCACGGGATCCTTCTACTTCGCGCCTGCGGCGCTCCGCTCAGGATGACGAGGGTCAGTTCCCGTTTGACCGGCATGTCCATGCCCGCGGGCGTTGCCGCGACCCTCCCTCCAAGGCCGCGGCAACGGGCGAGCGGGGTGCTACTGCTGCGCCTTGGCGGCGGCAGCTTCGAACTGCTTCTCGAAGAAGATCTTCTTGGCTACGACAAGGTGGTACTCGCCGGTCTGCAGCACGTCGCCGTTCTGGTCGATCATCGACATCTGGATGATGATGACGCCGCGCTCGGGCTTGTTGTCGTCTTTGGCGACGATCTCGGACGTGGTGTACACGGTGTCGCCCACGGCCGGCATCTTCAAGAACTTCCAGTTCTTCGTGCCCTTGGTCGCAAGAATGGAGTTGTTCATCTTCGCCATCATGGGATCGGACGGGTTGATGGACGGCGTGAACGTATAGATCAGCATGTGCTGAGCCAGCACGGAGTCATGGCCGTGGGCCTTGCAATACTCGAGATCCATGTGGATGGGCGCCCATTCGCCGGAGATGCCGGCGAAGTTGAGGATGTCGGCTTCGGTGATGGTGCGGCCCGTGGTGGCCGGGGTCGCATGGTTCAGCGGCACGTCCTCGAAGAACCAGGTGTCCTTGAACTTCTTGTCGAAAGCAGCTTGCAGTTGCTCGTTCATGTTGAATTCCTCCTTCAGGATGATGGCGGGCGAGGGCTAGTTCTTCTTGGCGATGTTGTAGTAGCGCACGTTGTCCAGAACCAGCGTGCCGTCCTGGTCGATACCGTGCACGGCCAGCTCGATGGTGCCCGTGCCGTCGCCGTTGTCCGTCTTGTCCGTGATCTCGCACTCCAGGTGGATGGTGCTGTTGAACTTCACCGGGGCCATGAACTTCACGTGCTTGAAGCCCGTGAGGTCTCCCAGCGTCTCGGCCGTGGCCGACCAGAACTCGGTGCGTTTCAACATGCCGCCGGCCAGCGTCAGCGTAAGGGCGCCATGGGCGATGTTCTCGCCGTACATGCCGGTCTTCGCGAACTCGTGGTCCAGATGAACCAGGTTGTAGTCGCCCGTGATCTGCGCGAAGTTCACCACTTCGGCGTTCGTGATGGTGCGGCCGCCGGGGGACTGGAACTTGTAGCCGACCTCGACGTCTTCGAAATACAAAGGTGCTTGCAGCATTCTGACTCCTCCTCAGTTGGTTGCGCTTCTTGTTCCGATGCGCGGGTCGCGCGCGATGCTCCGTGCGACCCGCGAAATCGTTTCGTGATGCAGTTAGAACTTGATGACGTACATCGAGCGATCCCAGGTGTCGCCCAGGCCGACGACCTTCTCCTCGGCCATCTTCTTGATCTCCTCGTCGGTATAGCCGCACTCCTTCAGCACGACCTCGGTGTCGGCACCCACGGTGGGAGCGACGACCGGGTCGGGAGCGCCGGCCTCGCGGAAGTAGACCGGGGTGCGCGGCATCTTGATGACCTCGCCGCTGGGCATTTCGACTTCCTTCATGAGGTTGCCAGTCAGCACCGCGGGGTCGTCGGCGACTTCGCTGAACTTCAGGCAGATGTCGTTGGGGATGTCTTCCTCGGTGAGGATGTCACTCCACTCTTGCACGGTCTTGGTAGCGAACAGCTCGTCCAGCATGGGGATGATCTCGTTCGACTTCGCCAGCGCGGTCATGTAGTCGGGGTACTTCGTCACCAGCTCGGGGTCGAGGCCCAGGCGCGCCACGAAGCGCGGCCAGTCCTTATGCCACTGCAGGCCGGCAACCATGATCCAGCGGTCGTCCGAGCCGCGGTACATGCAGGAGAACGGAAGGACGTTCTCGCGGCCCTTCGGCCACAGGTTGTTGTAGGGCTTCTGGCCGGAGAGGATGGGCACCATCGCGCTCATCATGCCGGAGCCGTACAGGCTGCACGACACCTGGTCGCCCAGGCCCGTGCGCAGGCGGTTGATGTACGCGGCCATGATGCCGATGGACAGGTACAGGCCCGTGGGGATGTCGCCCTGCGCCTGGTAGGGCATGTAGGGATGCGCGCCCTCGGGAACCACGTCGGTGGTGAGTCCCGTGCGCGTGGCGTAGGCGATCATGTCGAAGCCGCCGCGGCTGGCCAGCGGGCCCGTGCTGCCGTAGCCGGTGGTGTTGGCATAGATCAGCGCCGGGAACTTCGCATGCAGCGTATCCCAGTCGATGCCCAGCTTGACCATATCCTTCTCGCGCATGTGGCAGATGAAGATGTCGGCCGTCTCCAGCAGCTTCCACAGCACGCCCATGCCCTCGGCCGTGCGCGTGTTCACCGCGATGTGGCGCTTGTTGCCGTTGATGGCGTCGTACAGCGGGGCGTCGCCGTTGTAAATGTTCTGCGTCATGCCCGAGCCACGGATGCCGTCGCCGGTCAGCGGCTCGATGCGAACGACGTCCGCACCGTATTCGGCCAGGATCTCGGCGGCCATCGGTGCCGCGACGAACGCGGACATGTCGACGACTTTGACGCCATCAAGAAGCTTCAAATCAGACATTGCTCGTTCCTTTCACTCGCTGCGGCCTTATGCGCGCAGCTGTTTCAAAATCATGTTTCGCGGAGCGCGGGGCTCCGCCGGGGCGGGGAGGTCGTTGCGGCCTTCCCGCCCTTTGCGGATGAGTCGTGTTTCCTACTTGCCCTGGAAGGGACGCGTGGGGCGCTTCTCCAGGAATGCCGACATCGCTTCCTTCTGATCCTCGGTGCTGTACAAGTGGGCGAACAAGGCCGATTCGAACAGCAGCGCGCGGTCGAGATCCATCTGCATGCCCTCGTTCACGGCCCACTTCACGTACTCGAGCGCCAGCGGCGGCTTCGCGGCCATCTCCTTGGCCATGTTCACAGCTGCGTCAAGCAGCTCCTCGGCCGGGAACACCATGTCCACCAGGCCCATGGCCAGCGCAGCCTCGCCCTTGTAGTGGTTGCCCGTCATCATGAGCAGCTTCGCACGGCTGGGGCCGATGAGGCGGGGCAGGCGCTGGGTGCCGCCAGAGCCCGGGATGACGCCCATGTTCACTTCGGTCAGGCCGATGCGTGCGCGCTCGGAAGCGAGGCGAATGTCGCACGCGAGCGCCATCTCGAAGCCGCCGCCCAGGCAGAAGCCGTTGATGGCGGCGATGACGGGAATGCGGCACTTCTCGATGCGGGTGTTCAGGCGGTTGCCCTCGATGCCGCCATGGTACGAGCCCACGACGTCCATCTGGATCTCGCCCTCGATGTCGCCACCGGCGCAGAAGGCCTTGCCGTCGCCGCCGGTCAGCACGATGACGCGGACCTCGGGATCCTCCTCGTACGCGTCGAACAGGTAGTACAGGTCGTCCATGACGTCCTGATTGATGGCGTTCAGCTTCTCAGGCCGGTTCAGCGTGATGATGCCCACGCCGTCGCGCTTTTCGGCCAAGGTCGCCTTCAGCTCTCGTTCTGCCATAATGAAACTCCCTTTCTTTAGTCTTCGCGATGCGACTCTTGCATCGCTTTCTCACGCTTTCGTTCCGGGTTCGCGTTCGGATAAGCCGGACACACGTTGCTCTATCAGTTCGCGTCTCCGGATTTTCCCCATTTCGTTGCGAGGCATGTCCTGTACGATTTCGTAGGTCTTCGGGCATTTGTATCCGCTCAGCTTGGTGTGGAGGAATTCTTTGAGACCATCCGTCGAAAACTCGCTTTCCGCGCCTTCGATCTCGAGAATCGCATGCACCCTAAGACCCCATTGCTGGTCGGGAATGCCTATAACCACAGCGTCGGAGATGCCGGGATAGTCGAAAATGGCGTTCTCCACCTCGGCGGTGTACACGTTCTTCCCGCCGGTCACGATCATGTCCGAACGACGGTCGGAGATGTACAGGAAGCCTTCCTCGTCGAGCCAACCGAGGTCGCCGACGCTGAAGAACCCGTCTTCCTCGGATTTGATGGATTGCGGCCCCACGTACTTTGCGGAAAGCCCCATAGCCGGCTTGCCGAATATCTCGCCTACTTCGCCGCAGGGAAGCGCCCGACCCTCCTCGTCGCGTATCTGCAGCTCGCAACCGAAGGGGCGTCCCACGCTGCCGCGGTGCTCCAGCCATTCTTCGCCGCGTATGAACGTGCTTGCGATCATCTCGGTCTCGCCGTACATCTCGTACACCTTCCGGGCGCCGATGCGCTCGATCCAGGCGAGCTTGACCTTGTCGGGGCAGGGGCCGCCGCTGTGGAACACGGCCTCCAGGCTTTCCAGGTTTCTGGTTTGGAAGGAAGGATGGCGCATCATCCTGTCCATCATCGTGGGAGCCAAGCCTATGAATTGAATCCCATGCTTTTCGATGAGCTCGAGCGCCTGTCCTTCGTCGAAGCGTTCCATGAGGTACACGGTCTGCCCGAAGAACAGTCCGATGTACGTGGCATTGCTGTACAGGTTGTGAAACAGGGAACCGGGGATAAGCTGTTTCGACCAAGGGGTCTGCCCCGTCATCGCCGTCCAAGCCGACAGATCCATCTCGCAGTAGGCCGGCCTGACTTTTTGCACGACGAGCTTGGGTTTTCCCGACGACCCTCCCGTCGGGATAGCCCGCGAGGGCTCGCAGGCGAAGAACGGCAGGATCTCGGCTCCATGGGGGAACTCTCCTCGGATCCAGTTCCGCACGTCTTGCTGCGATATGCAATCCTCGTCGTCGCAATCCCATGTCGATATCAGCAGCTTGCGCTCGAACAGCGCGTGTATATGGTTGCGTTCTTCATCGGTTCCCTTGGGGGACATGAATACGCAACACGCTCCCAGCTGCCAGGCGGCAAGCGTCGCAACGACGTTCTCGTACCCGTTGGGAAGGGCTATGACGACGTAATCTCCCTGTTGAACGTTTCGATCATTGAGATGGCAGGCGACCTTCTCGATCGCCTCGAACAGCTCTCGACGAGACAACGCCCGTTCCGATCCGTCGCGGGAGACATCGACGAGAGCCGTCTCGTCCCCCCACTTTTCGGCAAGCTGTTGAAGCTGTTTCGAAAAAGCAACCCTGTCAATCGGTATGCCGTCACATCGATCCATCGCGTTACTCACCTCCTTCTGCAGCAGCAAGCGCTGCCCGTTTCCTCATGTGCGTTGAACGGGGCGGACGCGAGGCTTTCGTCAGCCCGCCCCTTGCTCGTTCTGTCGTCTTACCGGTAGCGCTTGAGGATCTGCGGAGCGGTGTTGAACACCATGACCTGGTCGGAACCGCCGGCAATGCGGGCGCTGCGGATGTCGATGTAGTAACGGCCCACACGATGGTCGCCCACCACGCCGATACCTGCCAGCACCTGGATGGCGTCGTCAACCACTTCGCAGGTGGCCTTGGAGCAGTAGTACTTGGCCATGCCGGCGAGGATGCGCACGTCCTGGCCCTGATCGGCCTGCCAGCACAGCTTGTACAGCATGTTCATCATGTTCTCGATCTTGCAGGACATTTCCATGATCATCTCCTGCACCAGCTCGAAGCGACCGATCTGCTGGCCGAACTGCTCGCGCTGGTTGGCGTAGGCGCAGGCATCCTCGAACGCATTGACCGCCGTGGCGATGACGCCGGACACGTTGGCGATGCGCTCGCGGGTGAAGTTCGCCATGGTCTGCATGAAGCCGTTGTGCTCGACGCCCAGGATAGCCGATCGGGGCACGCGCACGTCGTTCAGGAACACCTCGCAGATGCTGGTGGGGGCGTTCTCGTGGCCCATCTTGGGAAGCTTGTTGATAGTCACACCGGGGGTGTCGCGATCGACCAAGAACATCGTCGCACCGCGATGGACGTTGTCAACCGTCGGATCCTTGGCGATGACGATGATGGCCGGAGCTTCCATGCCGCAGGTGGTGTAGTGCTTGCCGCCGTTGATGACCGCGGTGTCGCCGTCCCACGCGTAGGACGTCTGCATGCCGGCCACGTCGGAGCCGGTGGAGGGCTCGGAGATGCCCAGGGCCAGCGGCGCCCCGCCCGCGATGTAAGGCTTCACGTACTTCTCGATCTGCTCGGGCGTGCCGAACTCGCACACGTCGTACATCGTGGGCATGCCCATGGAGTAGAACGCGGCAAGCGGGCCGCCGTAGCGGGAGATGGTGAAGTTGGCCAGGGCCACCGTCATGAGGTCGACGTCGGTGCCGCCCACTTCTTCAGGCAGGCCCAAGCCCGTGAAGCCGGCCTCGGCCATGGCCTTCCAAGCATCCCAGGGGAACTCGCCGTTGCGATAGCATTCGCGCTCCTTTACTGATGTGCGATAAAGAAGCAATAGAAGTGCAAAAAATTTTGCCGTTCCTATCCGACACTTGGCCATTGTGTCGGATAGGTCGGGCGGTTATTCGGGCAAGTCAATCTTGCCGACAAAGCTGTAATAAATCTCAATGTCCTGCCTGCGGGTGCCGTTCTCGTCATAGCTGCACTCATGCACGACGATTTTCTCAATCATTTCCCGCAAGAGGGTGGGGGTCAATTCCTCAAAGGCAAGGTGCTTTCGGACGATACCCATAAACTTTTCCGCGTTGACGGTGGCGGCCTGCGACTTGTCCAGTTCGGCCTGCAAAGCGGCGGCGCGGTCTTTCAGTTCCCGCTGCTCCTGCTCATAGTCTGCCGACAGTTCCATGAAACGCTCGTCGCTGATTTTGCCGTTTACATTGTCCTCATACAGCCGCTTGATAATGCGGCTCACTTCGGCAATGCGCTCCTGCGCCTGTTCAAGCTGCTTGGTGGCTGCGGCGGTCTTTCTCTTGCCGCCGATCTCGTTCTGCTGGATAAGCAGCTTCACAAAGCGGCTCTCATGCTTGGCGGCGTATTCGGTCACTTGCCGGAGATTGGAGAGGACACCGGCGGTCAACAGGTCGGTGCGGATAAAGTGCGCCGTACAGTCGCGGGTGCGCTTCTTGTAGCTGCCGCAGATGTAACAGTCCTGCTTGCGGTTCTTGTTCTGATACCGCTGCTGGTACATCACATGGCCGCAGTCGGCGCAGAACAGCATACCGGAGAACAGCCCCACTTCATCATAGCGGTTCGGGCGTTTGCGCTGCTTGCGTAACTCCTGCACGCGCTCCCATGTTTCCCGGTCTATGATAGGCTCATGGTGGTTCTCAAAAATGGCCTGCTTCTCCACGGGGTTCTCTACACTGTGCTTGACCTTGTAAGAGGGCTTCTCCGTCTTGAAGTTTACCAGACAGCCGGTGTACTCCCGGTTTTCGAGGATATGAACAACGGTGTTCGTCGCCCATTTGCACTCATAGCCGGGGTGGTAGCGGCGGGTGCTGCCCGTCCTGCGGTATTCCAGCGTCCCCGGCGTGGGGATTTGCTGCTCCGTAAGCATACGGGCAATCTTGGTCGGGCCGTTCCCGGCAAGGCAAAGCTGGTATATCTGCCGGACTACCGGCGCGGTTTCCTCGTCAACGATATAGTTCTCGTCCTCGTCCATGAGGTAGCCATAGACCGGCTTGCTGGTAACAGGCTTGCCGCTCATGCCTTTTGCTCGTTTTACTGCCTTGATTTTCTTGCTCGTATCTCTCACCAGCCATTCATTGAACAGATTTCGCAGAGGGGTAAAATCGTTGTCCATGCCGCCGTTTGCGCTGTCCACATTGTCGTTGACAGCGATAAAACGCACTCCCTTTTGAGGGAACAGCATTTCCGTGTAAAACCCTACCTGCAAGTAGTTTCGCCCTAACCGGCTCATGTCCTTGACGATGACCGTACCCACTTTCCCGGCTTCAATGTCCGCAAGCATGGCTTGAAATCCGGGCCGCTGGAAGTTCGCGCCGGAAAAACCGTCGTCGGTGTACCAGCGCAGATTGGTAAAGCCGTTCTGTTTTGCGTAGGTTTCGAGTATCCTTTTTTGGTTCGATATGGAATTACTCTCGCCTTGCAATTCATCCTCGTGGGACAATCTCGGATAAAGGGCGGTAATGAGGTTTTGGGTGGCTTGTCTTAACATAAAATCCTCCGTTTCCGACAGCCAGCCCCACTATTCCGTGGTTTCATTGTACCACGGAACGGCGGGGGCTGTACAGCGGCAAAAGCGTTAAATTTGCTTCTTTACAGCTTTTCAATTTTCCGATTTTTATGGTATGGGTTGTCGTCCCATATTTGCAGTAGAAAAGTTCATAACTCCGTGGTATACTCTGATTTAACAAAAAAATCAGAAGTTAAAGGAGAAAACATGAAGTATACAATAGATGAATTAACCGCGGCCAAAAGGCAAATTGATTCAACTCTGCACAAGCTAAGAGAAACAGTAAAAACATTTGAATCAAAGGATAATTCCGAGCGTTATAAATCACAAATCACATTGGCAAAGAGAAGAATAAAAGCCTTTGAAATTGCAAATTATTTTATAGAGAATGAGATTAAGAATTGCTAAAGCACTTCCGATTTTCGTTCCAGCGGTCATGCTCCCTGGCATGGCCGCTTTTCCATGCCCCGGTTCACGCCGGATAAGTCGGCTCCTGTGTAGCAGCGGCTTCCGCTTCCAGTACCCGCGCCATTTTGTCGGCGGCGGTGGTCGTGGTGTCTTTCTTGAAATAGCCGGACACGACAAGGACGGAATTGCCCATGCGGATTTCCGTCACGCAGTCGGGGCGGCGGGTGGTGCGGGTGTCGTGCTGCTTGTTATCTGCCATAGGCAATACTCCTTTCAGTCGGTAATCAGTTTCTTCATGCTCTCCATTTTCCGCTTGGCGGTTTCCTGCCGGAAGTTGTCGCCGGTAAAGCGTACCGGGACGCACATGGAAAGCAGGCGGTCATAAATCCGGGAATGGGCGGTGTCCTCCGGGTTCCGCAGGTCGTCCAGCGTGAGGTTGGTCGTGACGATCAGCGGCTTGCCGCTACGGTAACGGCTGTCAATCACATTGAAAACCTGTTCCAATCCATACTCGGTGCCGCGCTCCATGCCGAAGTCGTCAAGGATAAGCAGCGGATAGCGGCAAAGGCGGGAAATGTACTCGTTGCGCCCCTCAAAGCTGGCGGCAAGGTCATTGAGGATAAGGGCAAAGTTCGTCATGTGGACGGGGATTTCTTTCTCCATGAGGGCGTTTGCGATACAGCCCGCAAGGTAGCTTTTCCCGGTTCCCACGCCGCCCCAGAACAGGCAGCCGATATTGTCGGTTCGCATATCCTCCCAATGCTCCACATACCGGCGGGCAATCCCGGTCTGCGGGTTCCTGCCGTTGTCGTTCTCAAAAGTCCAGTCCCGCATGGTGGGGTCGGTAAAGCCCCGGCGTTTCAGTTCTTCCACGGTGTCAAGGTGCCTGCGCCGCTTCTCGGCGGCCTCCCGTTCCTCGCGGGCGGCTCTCTGGCAGTCGCACTCTGCCGGGTGGCGGTCACGGCCAAAGACAGCGGCCTTATCCGGCGCAAAATAGGCTTCTTTCGGCTTGCGGCACTTGCCGCAGTACAGTAAACCGTCCTCGCCGGTGTAGTCCTCCGGCTCCGGGGATGGTGGTCGTCATATTCTCCAAAACCGCGTTGATTTCATTCTTCATAAACTCTCGCCCTCCTTGCATGAGTAGTCTGGTATGCCCTTTTTAGGGGCTTCCTTTTTGTCGTTCCCCGCCCATATCCGCAGGGCGGCGGCATAGTTCTGGTAGCTTTTCCCGTTGGCGGCAAGGTAGCGGCTCATTTCCTCGATGAACCGTTCCAGCCTGTCAGGGGTACTCTGCCTGCAACTCGTCGTATTCGGTCTGTGACAGAAAAATATTTCCATATCGGCCATAGGGCGCGGGACGGCCCCCCACTCACTCCCTTTGTTTGGCTCTCTGTAAGGTTGTTTATAGTAGTTTGGTTAGGGGACGGTTTTCCGACCATCATAAGGTCGGTTTTCTGACCATCAGTAGGACGGTTTTCCGGCTCTATGAGGGGCGGACTTCCGGCCATCAGTTGGTCTGAAAACTGTACCTGTGGCACTGGCGGTACTTTGACATAAAGCCGGTTCGGTGCGGAGAAGCCGCCCCGTTCCCGTTCCAACAGCCCCGCCGTGTCCAGTTCATTAAGCGCCCCCTTGATGGTGGTGCTGCCTTTATCCAGTATTTCTGCTATCTCCGCGATGGGATAGATAATATAAATCCTGCCCTCGTCGTCCAGCCACTTGTTTTTCTGGGAGAGGGTGGAACGGTCTAACAGCAGCGAATACAGCAGCTTGGCGGTCTGTGAAATCTCCATTTTCAGCAGGAAACGGGGGATACGGGCAGATAGGCGGGCAGCCGCGTGTCTGCCCTGATATAATCAGCGATAGGATCACCTCCCTGTGTTCGGGTTGATTTTGGCGTATTGTCACGCATTAAAACGCCGTTTCCGGGGGAAAAGGATAAATGTATCGCGTACCCTTTGACACCCACGAAAAAAGCCTTGATTTATGCGGGTTTGAAAGGCTCTAAAGCGTGACATTTCTGCCTTTGTTTCCGCTTTCTCTCGGCGGCTTTGCGTTTCTTCATGCACCCGGCGCAGCCGGGGCAGTATTTCCCCCGGTTGGATTTGGGGACAAAGGCCGCCCCGCAGACCGCGCAGCGTTTCCGGCTCCCCCGGTACAAGAGGGCTGCGGCCAGCTCCCCGTCAAGGGGCAGGACAGCCACACGGAACCAGTGGCACATGAGGGAAAAGGAAATGCTCTGGACGCACACGCAAGGCTCCCCGTCGTCTAACAGCAGGCAGTTCCCCTCGTCGTAGTTACAGCACTCATGCACAAGGCGGCGGGCTGCCTGGTGCTGGCGGTAGTCCATGCGGGACGGCTTATCGTTCATGGCTCTGCTCCTTTCTGCGGTGCGGCTCTTCCCGGCGCAAAATCTGGTCGATGTTCCGCTTGACGGTCTGCAACTCCCTGAACCGCTGCTTCTGTTCGTGATAGGTGTTGTACAGGCCGTCTTTCTCGGAGATAAGCTGCTCGATCTCGGCCTGCAACGCTTTCCGGGCGGGCAGCTTGGTAATGCCATGCGCCTTGAAATACCGGGCGGCGGCTTCGGCTATGATAAAATCGCTCTCATGGGCCTGCCGGTATGCGGCGCGGGCTTTCTCGGATTTCTGTGCCCGCAGCCCGTCGCGGGCGGCCTTGGTCTGGGCGTAGGCCAACACCTGCCGCTGCAACTTCTTTTTCCCTTGCAGCTTCGTTTCCAGTGCTTTCAGTTCGCCGCTGGTCTGGCGCATTTTCTGATAGGCGGTGTCAACGGCGGCTTCTAACTGCTCCGGGGAAGTAAAGCCGTATTCCTGGTACACGGATTCAGCGTCTTTGGCGGCCTGCTTCAGATTGTGTATCTTCGCCCAGCGTTCATAGCCCCGGCCTTTGCCCTCGGCCAGCTTCTCTGCTCAATGTCCACAAGCCGCTGCACACTTGGGGCCCCCGCTAAAGCCGTCTGGCTTTGCGGGGCGAGGAGAAGCAGCGGAATGAGTGAGCTTTCCCGCTTGCGGGGAAGCGAAGCTATGGAGCTTGCGCCGACGAGTTTCGGGGCGGTTTGTGGGGCTTTTGTAGGCTGTATGCCGGTTTTCCCATGCCGGGGGTATTCGGGTATGGCTGCGCGCCTTTCGGCTGGCTCTGGCGGCGTTTCTGCTCCAAAACGGCAAAGACAGCGGCGCGGTCAAAAGTCGTCGCCCAGCTTCCGGGCGGTAATGGGCTTTCGTCCTGTCCGGCGTGAGGTAGGAAAGCCGCCCCCGGCTCTCCTTGACGCTCACGCCCTCCCGCAGCAGCAGAGAGGAAAACTCGTCAAAGCTGGCGGCGGTGGCAAGGGCTTTCCGTAGGGTCTGCCGCAGCTTCTCTTTGTTCGTTTCAAACTTGGTCTGCCGGGGCGTGATACCGCCTGCAATCATGGGGGCGTTCTGCTTGTCCAGCGCGGCCTGTCCCTTTTTCTGCGCCCAATACTCCCGGTCGGTGACGCGGTTCTTGCTGCCGTTCAAGAGGTCGATTTGATAAAGCCCCTCCCGGTGGCACATCTCCATGACTTCGGATTTGAAGTAGCGCAGGGCAGCGTCGGTACATCGGTGCTTGCAGCCGACTTTCGTATCGGCCGGCCTGTCCATGTAGGGCAGGAACGGCACTTCCTCAATCCGCAGGCTGTTTATGACGATATGCACATGAATGTTGCCGCTGTGGTTATGCCCGTCCGGGTGGGTGCAGACAAGGGCCTGGTGGCCGGGGAAAATGCTCTTTACAGAATTGTTCCCCCAACGCCTGCGCCCGGTCTACGGTCAGGCCGTTGTCCGGGCCCGTCCCGCGGGTCAAAGCTGATGATGTAGTGGTGGCTTTTCACATCTTCCCGCCGCTGGTTCTTTCTGATAGCGGAGATTGGCCCGCATACACGCAACGGCAAAATCCTCCCCGTCGCAGTTCAGCGTGGACAGCCGGTAGTCCTCGCGGGGGATAAGCCTGCCGGTTTCATCAAGGACGGGCTTCATGGTAAACTCGTCATGCTCAAAGAGAAGATATTGCTCGGCGGCTCCGTAGTCGGCGTTTTTAGAGTTGATATGCTTGAGTGTTGCCAACCGCGTCACCTACTTTCTTGAGGACTTCATACTTGAGGGCGGCAAGGTCGGCTATGGCAGCGCGCACCTCGCCGGACAGCGCATTGTAAGGTGCGCCGTACTCGTTCAGATACCGGGCAATCTGATTGAGATTGCCGCCGATCCTGCCGTACTCGGCGGCCAGCTTTCCAACAGCGGAAAGCAGTTCATCATTGACCGCTGACACATGGATAACGGGGCGTATGGTCGTGCGCCGTATCGCCTGCCGGAGAAATTCCGACTGGCTGATACCATAGGGCGCAAGCCGCGCTGTGAAGTCGGCGTATTCATCTTCGGACAGCCGGGTTTTCACAACGCGGCTGCGGTGGGGTGTGTTGTATTTCTTTCGCATGGTCGTGACCTCCTTTCTTGCCGCATGAGCGCGGCGGGGATAAGCGGCGCAAGCCGCATAGCAGGGTTTGGGGAAGGCACTCCCCAACAAGTTTCCCGCGAGGGGCAAAACCGCAGAATTGCGGATTTTGGCACCGTGGTAGAAACTTGCTCTAAGTAAGCCGTAGATTTCCCCTTGCACTTACTACTCGTATAGCTGCCGCCTGTTTTGGCCGGATTTCTGCAAAAATCTTACGGCGTGGGGCGATTTTTACCCGCAGTTCTTTCTTTCCGCTAAAGATACATTTCAAAGGCCGCCAGCTACCCGCTTGCCGGGAATTTTCTCAAATTTTCCTTTGCCTTAGAAATACAGAAAATGCAGATTTGGCTACCGCCGCAGAAAATTTTTTGTTTCCGGCTTCACCTACCTACTACGGATGACTTTGCGATTTTGCCAAACGGATAAAGAAAAAAGCAGCAAATCTTTTTCAGACTTACTGCTTTCGCTGGCCGCCGATGGGCGGTGGATATTCAGTTTTGAAAGTTCAGGTCAGGTTGGCCCGATGATGGATAGCACAATAAATTCCTGTTTTCCCTTTAAGGCATTGTGCATTTTTTCTATTTCTCTTGATGATTATTTTTTTCATAATCAATCAATGTACCTATAACAATTCCAATCAACATTCCGATACCTGCACAAATAGAAATAGCAAAAAGATTTTGCAAAAACGCCCATGCCAACACACCTATGCAACCACCGACAATAAATCCTGTTAATAAGCCAATAGTTAAGTATTTATTACTTTTCATATTGCTATATCTCCCCTAAAAGTATATTTGTCGTTGGTTCTATTATACTATGACCTGCTTCCTTTAGGAATAGATGAATTGTAAACTGGCTGGAGTGAAACCGCTAATGACAGCCAGTGTTTGTTCTTTGTTTATCGGTCAAAGCGAAATTTGAACAGGGCGGCAATGAGCTGTTGCTTTATATGTTCCTCAACTTCGGCGTTGACTTTCCCGTGTACTTTGGAACAGTAGCGGATATATCCGGCATAGTGGGAAAGAATGGTGTCGATTGCGTCCGGGTCGCCCTCATGGGCTTTGACGATTGTTTCATAGGGGAGAAGTTTACTCATAGTCATTTCCCTCCATGAGCCGCCTTAACCGCTGCAAGGCAAGCCGGATATGCCGCCCCGCTGTGCTGCGTGTCCGGCCAATATGTACGCCGATCACTCGCTGCGGCTGGCGCAGGAAATAGTAACGAAAAATTTCTTCCTGCGTCTGCTCCGGCAAAAGGGCAAGGGCGGCGGCAAGCTCCGCATGATACAGAACGGCGGTCTGGCCGCAGGCGGTAAAAAGATATTCTTCAAGCTACTCCGGCTCGGCAAGCTGGACAAACTTTTCACTCATCAGATAATCAAGGGAAACTTCCCGTTCCCACCTCCGGCGCAGCTTCAAGATTTTATCTATGGCTGCGTGACGAATGACTACCTTGCAAAAGGCATTGAATGTGTACTGGATATGCACCTTGTAGGCTTCATCTTCGGTCATGGAAATTCCCCCTCTCTGAATAATAGTGCGGGGCGGCAGTACTCCTTGCTGTCGCCCCTTGATTGCCTACCAGCAAAGACGGGCGGGGCTGTCAACGACGGCGCGAAGCGGCGTTCATTTTATCGTTGACTGGCTCGGCTGGGTTTGCTATTTACCCGACAAACTTGAATTGAGATTTCATATATTCCAAGGGATTTAATAACTGTTATATTTTATTATCAAATATCTCTCAATCCCTTGAAAACACAAAGTTTATCGCAGGTGATCTTCCCTTATTGTTTCCCTTGCGTTATATCGTCCCACCAGTGTTTACGAACTCTGATAAGGGCAAAAACAAGGGCAAGAAAATTATATAAAACAAATTATATAAAACAGTATAACACAAAATAAAAGTGACATTGTGAACTGATTGAAATGCTTCTGATTTTTGCAACAAATGATTGATTTAACGATAAGGAGATTTGATACGATGAGAACAATATTTGCAGAATACAATCCCAAGCGCAACAGTATTGATGTTTACACCTCTGTTGGCTATATGCTCCGCATTGACTGTTGGGAAGCTGAAAAGAACTTAAAAACCACACCAGGATCAGACTGTGCATTAAACGCACTCGCCATTGATGAACCTCTTGAATATGCCAAATTATATCTTGATGGAAATTTGCAGATGTGGGTAGATGCGGAAGACTCATTAGATATTTTTTAATTTTTAAACAAATACAACAGTTTAAATCGCTATTAACCACAATATTTCCGGAAAATTCATCATAGGTTTGTGCAAATGCAAAGAAACGGCGGCTCTGAAAATCAAAGCCGCCGTTTCATAGGCGCGTGAAAATGTGTCTGCTCTGCGACGGCTTTTTTTCTTTTGCCGTCGCGCTGCAGATAACCTATTCGTTCTATTTTGAACTTCTTTTATGCTACCTGATGTCTGCAATAGGAATGAATCGCCAAGAATGTAAACACAAATAATTCAATTCCTGCCGAAATCAAAATAACATGCGGTGTCCAGAAACTCATTCCACCGATATTCAGATAATTGAAATCTGCAAGCTGATAAAGGAAATTGTTCTGCATACCAATTCCGGCAGATGGAAGTATGGTAGAGAGCCATGTTGCTCCCATCGCCACATAAGCAAAAAGCGGCATGAGAAGAACTACAATAGAGATCAGCAAAACTGTCAATGTGTCTTTACATTTTGCAGACAGGAACAACGTACAGCTAACCGTTGCTAATACAGAAAGCAAGCCCGCTGCTGCGAGAATTATCTGCAACTGCCCCAGATTGATGTTTGGCAGATTAATGATAGAGTATCGCATCTGAAACGATGTTTTTAAGCAATCCGTCCCGAACGCTGCATCTAAAATCAGAATGTGTACCGTGATCCCGACAAGGAAAGTAACAACGAAAAGTGTAAATGCCGCCAGAATTTTGGTAATTGCTAATTGTTTACGCCCGTATTTGGTGGTTCGCAGGATGCTGTCACCGCCCGTTTGATATTCTCCGGCGAAAGTAGGTGCTGCGATTGCCACACACAAAATAGCAAGGCACAAAATATACAACTCAATATAATCAAATGCATCTTTAGAAATTCCAGAATGAAGATAAAATGGCGTATCAAGTTCTGAATATTTTTCAAGAGCTTTCTGTTGTGCGGTTTCGTTTTCTCTTTGTTCATTCCGCATGACATCCTGTAAATGTTCTGCGCACTTTTCATAATAGGCTCCGTCAATGTCATTCGGGTCAATATCCATTAAATCAGCACCAATGCCTGTTAATGGATCAGCAAACGTTTCGGGCAGACCCATCAGCAAGTGACGGAACGGGACGATTTTTTCAATATATACAGCCAGAGGAAAGCCCTCTTCCTCGACTGGCCCATATTCTCGAACGCAGCTTTGATAAGTTTCCAAAGCCGATTTGATCCTATCCGGGGTCACTTCACCAGCGGATGTTTTATATAAATCTTGTTTGTACTTGATAGCTTCCAGGCCATCTAATTCTGTAACCGTGCCATCTTCGTTTGGACGGTTAATGCTCTCAAATGAAATAGGCAGGTATGCCATGGCTACGGAAAGCAAAAGTGCGATTGCAAGTAAAATCAGGGTGCGCCGTGACTTCAAAATACGTTTTATTTCAAGTCTAAAGAGTCGCATATTATCTGTCCTCCTTTTCCAAGTCTGTCTGCGGAAACAACCACAGATACAGGTCTTCCAATCGTGGTTCCGTTGTAACAGATCCATCAATTTCCGAGTGTTCGGACAGATAACGAATAGAAACCTGATTGTGATCTTCGCCTCGCTGATTGATAATGTGCAGCCGCATTTCACATTCCGGCAGCTTTGAGGCCGGAATTGTGCAATTCCAAACCTTGCCCTCAATCTGCTTGACAAGTTCTGCGGTAGTTCCGACATCAACAATTTCTCCGGCTTTCATAATTGCGTTGCGCGTAGAAATATATTCTATGTCAGATACGATATGGGTGGAAATCAACACGATTCGATCATGCGAAAACTCGGAAATAAAATTCCGCAGACGCACGCGCTCTCCGGGATCGAGTCCTGCTGTCGGTTCGTCCATGACAAGTATCTCCGGGTCGTTCAACATAGCCTGCGCAATACCAACACGACGTTTCATGCCGCCTGACAGATTGGAGATTTTTTTCTTTTTCACATCGGAGAGCGAAAGAATGTCCAACAAATGATTGATCTTTTTGGTAGTTGCCATTGTGGGAATATCTTTCAGCGCAGCCACATACTCCAAATAATCTTTGACCGTAAAATCCCGGTGATACCCAAAGTCCTGCGGCAGAAAGCCAAACTTGCTTCGGTAAACTTCACCCAACTCTCGAATGTTTTTTCCGTCATAGTAAACTGCTCCGCTGGTTGGTGTCATAATATCAGCAATCATGCGCATGAGCGTGGTTTTCCCTGCACCATTCGCTCCCAAAAGTCCCCAAATGCCGGGAGTCAATGTCAGATTGACATCATTTACTGCTGTTTTGTCTTTGAACTGCTTGCTTAAATGTTCTATTTTCAGTTCCATGCTTACACTCCTTTCTTTTGCTTCAGCTGAACAATAAAAAGCCCTTGTTCGATAATCATTGTACCGAACAAAGGCTTTTCAATCTCAAAAATCACACGCTTAAATTCCTAAGTAATTCCTAAGATCACAGTCTTATTTTCCTAAGCGGAAAGGGGTAATGTAATCACAAAGTCTATGGTTTCGTTTTGACTGGATGCAGTAATCTTTCCACCATGTAAATGTATAATTTCTTCCGCAATAGAAAGGCCAAGTCCCGCACCACCTGTATTAGAAAGCCGGGCATCATCCAAGCGATTGAATTTTTCAAATATACTGTTAAGCTGTTCCTGTGGAATTGTTTTTCCACGATTTTCAAAAGTGATCTGAATATCATGCTCTAACCGTTTGGCGGATATAGTGATCTCTGTCTGCGGGTAGCTATATGACGCTGCATTTCGTAAAAGGTTACTGAAAACTCTCGCCAGCTTTTCGGGATCAGCGTTCACAGATAAGTTGTCCTCCGCAGTAAATACCGCCGTGTTGCCATTTGCAGAGAGTGTCGGGTATATTTCATCTATTACCTGCGCAATCAAACAATGTAAATCTACATTTTCTTTTTTGATAATGACCGTATGTGCATTGTACTTGGTAATTTCAAAAAGCTCATTGATAAGTCTTTCAAGACGCTCTGCTTTGTCCAACGCGACCTTTACATACTTTTCCTTTTGCTGCTCAGGCATATCAGGGGCTTCATGGAGCAGGCTCAAATAGCCGATCACCGTTGTCAGAGGTGTGCGTATATCATGTGCCAAGTACATGACAATTTCATTTTTCTTTTCTTCTGCCTGCTTTGCAGCCTGCTTGCTCAACAGAACAGACATTTTGATCTGATTGAGCTGTTCCTCCAGTTCTTTCAGCGGATCAGACAACGATACGGTATGACTGTTCTGCTCATAGACCGTTTGGGTTGCATCAATTACTTCATCCAGATAGTCCCACGGCTTTTTCCAATAGTAATTGAAGATACATACAAAGCCTATCACCAAATACAGAATAAACAGCGGACCAAGCCGCCAGTAGAGCCATGCAAAAATACCGTTGTCAAATTTTGAAAAGATGTAGTCCAAGATAAGGGTCAAACCATATCCAACAACGGTATAAACCAGCAATGATAGGTATAAGCGCACTTTAAGGCGCTTTTCTGTTGTCATTTCTTTCTTCGACATGAGAATACACCTCCTACCGATTAGCAAACAGAAGAAATCCAAGCAGGACAATCACGACAACACTTACTATGCCTGCCAGAATGGAAAACAGTCTGTTTGCTTTTATTCTATTTCCGATTAACCAGGCTGCTATCGAATATACAGCAAGTCCCAAAAGACCGCCTGCCGCATTTGTGAGTACATCGGTAATATCCGAACATCCGACTGCTAAGATATACTGCATAGTTTCCAATAAAAAACTTGTTCCAGCAATCAGCATGAACTTCACATATAATTTTGTTCTTGGCAGAAGCATTTGAAGATAAATACCCATAGGCACAAAAATCAAGAAATTTTCGAGCACCTCTGTTAAGTGAAATGCTGCTCCAATTTCCTTGTCATAGTGAAAAGGAATAAAGTTTATACTTCTTATCTTGTCCAGATCACTGATTGAAAATTGTAGTTTGAACAGTATGATCCAAACCAAGAGTGCCAGATAAATTAAAAATAAAATGGTTACGAAGCAATTAGATTTTCTTTTCATAGCGTACTCCTTTCGCTTAAATTTTGTAACCAACACCCCAAATCGTTTTAATATACTGCGGAGTTTCGGAAGTATCGTTCAGTTTCTCGCGCAGATGCCGGATATGCACAGTAATTGTGCTGCTGTTTTTAGAGTAGTATTCATCTTTCCAAACCGCATGAAACAGTTCCTCAATGCTCACAACATTTCCAGCACTTGACAAAAGGACGTGGAGAATAGAAAATTCTGTCGGGGTTAGAGAAACAGGTTCCCCGTCTAACAGACATTCATGGGTCTGCACATTCAAGCACAATTTGTTATAGGAAAGTTCCGATGGAATTTTCTCTGTGATGATACCGGGTGAATATTTCTTGTAACGTCTTAACTGCGCTTTCACTCTGGCAACTACTTCAAGTGGGCGAAAGGGTTTTGTCACATAATCGTCCGCTCCCAATGTCAGCCCCGTTATTTTATCCGTTTCCTCAATTTTAGCCGTTAGCATTATGATTGGATAAGTGTATTTCTTTCGGATAAGCTGGCAAAGTGAAAAGCCGTTCATATCCGGGAGCATAATATCCAGAATGGCAAGATCAATGTCGCCGCTTTCAATACACGACATGGCATCCGTTGCGCAGTAAAATTTATAAACGACGTAATTTTCGTTTTTCAAGTAGACCTCCAACAGATCCGCTATATCTTGCTCGTCATCTATAATCAATATCTTTTCAGACATATTTTCAACTCCTTTGCTCATATTTCCAATTAAGTATAGCAAATACAACATCTAAATTCACAATGGATTGCCTGAGAAATTATTAAGATTTTCCTAACTTTCGAATTTAGGCAACTCAAAATGCTAACGTAAATTACATATCAGTTTTTTATGTGTCATACATATTCTCCAATATACTTCCATATAATGCACAGATTGACTTCACAATTGCATGCCATGAAATATCAGCAGCATAAGAATAATTTTTTTGATATGTTTTCCATAAGGTCTCCATAACCGGACTTGATTCAATTTCATCAAATATTTCTCTTATATCCTCAGCTTCTATCAGGTCTAATGTTCCCCTTTTTTTGGCTGTAGCCACAAGTGCAGTCCATAAAACTTGTTTTTGGAGTTGTTCTCCATACAACTTTTGTAAAATATAAATATCATAAAAATCTCTCATTCGTGTATTTGTAACGTTTCGACTAACAACAGTTTCCAATTTTTCAGCCAATACCGTTTCCAGATTATATGCCCATACCTCAATAGTGCGGTCTTCAAGCATAAGATTAAATTTGTACTTGATTTCTCTTGGTGTAATTACATCCCCTGTAGAAATATCAATCTTTAATGGTGTGATTACACCATCAAATTTCGTTTCCATGCTTACACGAACACCAGGATAATCTGCTTCTTCCATGATTTCCGATATCCGTTTGACCCGAAATGAAACACCATCGTCCAGTGGAATTGATATAATTTGGGATATAATCATTTCTACATCCTCCACACTAACATTAGTGCCTTTTATGGTAGCATCCAGATCCATAGTAGCTCTGGCATCCAGACCAACCATTGCCGCCACAAGCATTCCACCTTTTAATATAAACTGGTTTTTATACTCTGATAAAGAAATTCGTTCTAAAAAACGTTCCATCATATAATTCCGCATCAAAATCTGTGCATCTGCAGATTTCTTTTTTGACAGATTACGAATCAAATCCTTTAATTGTCTTGCCGTTGTTATCATCTAAAGTAATACCTCCAAATATGGTCTTAATATCTTTTCAACATGAAACATGGATGCATATTTCATAAGTGTCCTCAAATTTTTATCTTTGCGTCTGACATATTGCTTTAAGGCATCCTGAAAGACCTGCACTTCTATATTGTTCCTGTTGCGAAGCAGATCACAAATTGTCCTCTCCATGTCATAAACCGGGAACGGAATGCCGAATGGTGTCTGCATAGTCGTATGATCCCAGTTTCATGTAAATCCTTTTTTACTGTATACACTTGAAAACCGTCTTCCTGCAAACGGCTCGGATTATACCCGGTTCTTACCGTTATGGTGTATTTCAAAGGCTCTCTGTCCGTTAAATCGTGGAAAAACAATGCAGTTTCATGAGAAAACACAGCCTGACCACAACGTAAATGCAAAAGGTACATCGCATCTGTCCACGTATCCGGCGATACGTACACACCATGAGCAGCTTGTTCCAATCCTCGTTCCTTTCACATATGCATAAAACACAGGCTTACTAATTCCATTATTTAGAACTTCAAATGTCTGAATTGTCCCTCCACATTCACGCAACAGCAAATCTAATTTTTCAAACTGAGTCATATGCTTTCTCCTTTCGTGCTAATATGATAATATATATTAGCACGAAAGTAAATACATATAGTACCAATAAAATATCGATATTTTTGTTTTAATGATATCCCCTTGTTTCTCGCCATCCCTTTACATACCACCTGATTCCAACATATACCAGTTGCACGAATAATAAGAGAAATAGCAGATTGATTGGCAAGACTGTCTTTATCCAATCTCCAAAGTAGATTGCTATTTCCATGCTTATAAGTGTTACCAGTATGGTAATCATATCCCAACAGCACTTCTTATATAACCCTGCAATCTTTATTCCGATAAATGCCAAAAATATTCCCGCACCCGCCAGACAGCCACCGCAAATCAATATTCTTATCAGCCAATATACAATTCCGGCAACGACAGGATTGGATATTCCATTACTAATCTGTGCTATGTTCTTTGTCGCCGATATAATCCACCCTGCAATGGTCTGTACAAAAGTGGCGATTGTATCAAAGAATACCACGCAATCAGAAATAAAGATTTTTGACAGTATTATCTGAAAAAGAGTAGTCGATACGGAATACCATATCAGCAAAAACATCAATGCTTCATACATGGCTGTTTTTGCTTTATATCTGCCTGCCAGTTTTTCTCTCTGCGTATCATACCTTTCCTTCGCTCTCAGATAAGCTGTCTGGTTACAGTTCCCACACTTTTGATAGAGTACCGGCTTTTCAACCGGTATCTCTACTTTTTTCTGATGGGAGAGTGCATAGTCCCGTTCCTGTTCTGCCTGCCTTAGCTTATCTTGACATTCCTCTGTCATGATTTCGGCAGCGTGCGTTTTCTCTTTCTCGCTCTGCAACAATTCTTTTGTTTTCCTCAAGTCGTTCTTTAAGGCTTGAATGTTCCTGCTCTGTTCTCGCTGTTTAACCTCTCGTTCAAGGTCAGCGATTCGTCGAGCTGCATTTTCAGTTCCCGGATAGTCCTGTCTTTCTGGTCGAGTTCTTCCTGCATCTGCTCTGTCAGCAGAAGCAACTCTTCCAGTTGATCGTCGCTCTTTGAGTTTCTTAATTCGTTCATCAATCGACCTTCCTTTCTCTAATTGCTGTTCAAGTTCAGTAATTCGCTGTTCTGTTTCTGCAATAGCCGGTTCTCGCTGTTTAATTTCTGTGCCAATTCCTGCCATTGCTGATTTTCGTCTGTAAGCTTCTGTATCTGGTCTGTCTTTTCTTCCAGAAGTATCAACAGTTCTTCTGTATCCGGCAAGATTTGAAGCAGTTCTGATAATTCGCTCTCTAATTGCTGCAATCGTTCTTCCTTCTCCTGAAAGCACATCAGCTTCTCGTCCTTTTCCTGTATTTCCTGAAGCATCTCTGCCATGATATTCTGCTGTTCCTCTATCTGTGTAATCATTGCTTCCATCATGGGAATTACTTCTTTGCTTTCTTCTAATGTCATTCAACCACTCCTTCCATATTGACAATGCACCGGATACCTTACCAAAGGTTGTGATTACCTTTTGCAGTAGTGCATTTTGTTTTTTAATCATCTGGTTTTCCTCTACCTTCCATGAACCATTCCATATCTGTCCGGTGAGATATTTTTCCTCAATCTTTCTTGCATCCGCACCCTCATGAATCGTAGGGATTTTTAATTTGCCCTGTCTTTCATAAGAGCGGTGGTCAATCTGATTGTCTATGGATAAATGCCGGTTACACATCCAGCCCATTCGCTTCGCCATAACTCACAATTCTTTGGATTATTCCAGCCGGTAGCATCGGTCAGAACCCGTTTCCATTGTTTTCGGTTTCTTGCCCCGACTTTCTGTACTCCGTTTTCATCAAGTACCGGAATGCGGATTCCATGCCGGTCAGGATTTTTCTTATCCTGCCACCAGTCCGGGTGGGATTCATCAACCACGATATTTCCGTCAGTATCTCTGACAAAATCCCAGTCCTTGACTTCCTTGCTGCCCCATGAGTGGTCGATTGAATGGTCGCATGGTTACAAGTAAATGCACATGTGGGTTTCCATCGCCTTATCGTGTATGCTCCAGTCGACACACATTCCCTTATCCACGAAAGTCTTTTGAATATATTCGGTTGTATAATCAATCTGTTC